>OCOJ01011947.1_pt1 | contig 35057 bp, 39 predicted proteins | sample 1539251 | NCBI WGS metagenome assembly OCOJ01 (sample SAMN01911457, study PRJEB22624) | soil metagenome | biome: Soil | place: Malaysia | collected 2012-04-30 | depth RA_metagenome m
TAGCTGCGTTCCGCATTCCAAAAAAGGCATGCAAAGGGAGAAATACTCACTCCAATACCGACATCGAGTTTGACTCCTAGGTACTTCTTCCTGACGAAGGGAGTAGGAAAGCACAAGGAGAATCTCCAGTCGTTCGAGCTGGCGCTGAAGGACGCGGGGATCAACCGCTTCAATCTGGTCACCGTCTCCAGCATAGTGCCGCCATTCTGCAAGCAGGTCCCGCGGGAGAAGGGGGTTGAGATGCTTCAGACGGGCGAAGTCGTTTTCTTGGTCCTCGCGAGGAATTCGACCAACGAGCCGCACAGGCTCGTTGCTGCCTCCATCGGCGTCGCCATCCCATCGAAGCCCGAGGAGCACGGATACCTATCAGAGCACCACTCCTTCGGTCAAACCGACGAAGTGGCCGGAGAATATTCTGAGGATCTTGCGGCCACGATGTTGGCCGCTACCATGGGGATCCCGTTCAATCTCGAGGCGGACTGGGACGAAAGGGAGCAGCTGTTCAAGGCCTCTGGCCGCATCATCAAAACTGCGAACGTGACGCAGTCTGCTCCGGGAGACAAGGACAGTCTCTGGACCACTGTCGTTGCGGCAGCGGTATTCGTGCCCTGAGACTCCCACGACAGTCGTAATCGACTGGCGGCACTTCATAAGGCGAAACCGATTTGCAAGAACCAGGGCAACTCGACGACGCCGAGACAGACTTCTTCTCCAGCATCCAAAGCCTGCTCTCTCGCAGGAATCTCGTCCTCCCGAGGAGAATCAGAACGATCTGTGCCGTGGATGCCGCATACAGAGGCAATCGTGTGGTCGCCGTGGCCACGGAGTTCATTGAAGGGAGGAAGGCGATGCAGGGTCTGCACGACGGCCACTGCACGTTCCCATATGAAAGCGGACTGTTCTACCTACGCGAGGGCCCGGCGGCCGTGGCTGCGGTAAAGGCGCTTCGAAGGAGACCACAGCTCATCTGTTTCGATGCCCACGGAGCCGCTCATCCGCGCTCTGCAGGGTTGGCGACAATTTGCGGAATGGTGCTCGGAATACCAAGCATCGGCATCGCAAAATCGCTGCTGGTCGGCGAGGTGATCGGCCGGCAACCCGGGCGGGGGCCGATCCGATACGAAGGCAAACAAGTGGGCGTGGCCGCCGACTCGGAATTCGGCCTCAGGTACTGGAGTCCCGGCTACTCGGTTTCCCTCCGAGAGCTCAGGACGCTGATAGACGAGCACGGGCCAGCCTGCATCAGAGCAATGGCCGAATCCCACAGTCTCGCGCGAGAGACTGTCAGGCAGCCCAAAGACTAGAGGGCTCGCACCCAACGGCAGTAGCTGCAGCTAGGAACGGCGACGCCTTGACTAGACGAAGTCTAGAACCGGTTTCCTGTCGGGAGAGCGCAGGTACTCCGGGTACCTGATTTCAGGCGACCAATCCGCCAGCAGCCAGCCTCTGAAGAACGCTTTCTGCTCGTCTGTAGCCTCCTTGAGCGGCCGCACTCTGAACTCGAATGGAGGTTTCACACCCAATTCACCTCCAACCTCCATTAGCTTGCCGTTCCTCGCGATGGCCAGCTTCACCGACTCTCCAGGTTTCCTCGTAGCAAAGTAGAAAGACAGCCTCTCTGAGCTCGCTCTCAGACCGTCGACCCCAAGCAGCTCATCGTTCACGATCAGGCCCATGGACTCGGCGGGGGAGCCGGCAAGGGTGGTCCTCACGAAGGTGCGCCCTCCTTCGGAACCCAGCCTGACGCCCAGGAATCCCTTCACCTGTGGCATCTCCTCTCGGGTTCCCAGCCTGAGTCCAGCATAACCGAGGAACCTGTCGTAGTCTACGTCTTCTCTCCCTCTCACTCTGGAGTCGAATATCTCACCGATTCCCTCGCCACCAATGGAACGGCAAACGGCCTCGAATTCCTCGTCGGTGTATCCTCTTCCCTCCCTGACGAACGTTTCCTGGTATATCGTCCGCATGGCATCGTCCAAATTCTTCGACCCCGCCGTTGCTTTGCGGATGGCCATGTCCAGCATCCACCCGATCACGGCCCCCTGAGTGTAGTAGGAAGAGGTCACATTCGGCGAATTGGCGTCGGGCTTGTAGAACTTGATCCACGTATCGAAGCTTGCCTCTTCTGCGCTCTGGCGGCTCGTGCCGGGCAGCGATTTCAGGATGTTCACGTTGATTGCGAATGCGTCCAGGTATTCACCGACGCTGTAGATTCCTCCGCGCCTCAGAATCAGGTCGTCGTAGTAGCTCGTGATTCCCTCCGCGATCCACAGTGACTTCGTGTAGGTTTCGTTCGAGTAATTGAACGGCCCAAGTCCCTTGGGCCTCAGCCTCTTGACGTTCCACGCATGGAAGAACTCGTGTGAGAACAGGCTCATCATGAGATTGTACTCCTCCTTGGGGGCGATTCGGAAACGAGGCACCAGACAGACCGTGCTGTTCAGGTGTTCAAGTCCGCCCCCCAGCTCGTCGGTGAATCCGACGAGGAAGACGTACCTCTTGTATGGAACTACTCCGAAGACAGGGACCGATGCCTCCACTATGGTCTTCAGGTCTGCGACGAACTTCTCGCGGTCGAGGGGACCCGCATCGAACATAGAGACCTGGTGCTCGACCCCTTGGACCTCGAAGGAAGCCACGTCCTGGTTGCCGACTTCTACCGGAGAATCTACCAGGATGTCGTAGTTCGGCGCCACGAATTCCCATTCCGAGACCTGATCCAGGCCCGTAGAGGCTCGGCGCCATGAAGCGTGAGGTATCAGGGTCAGGTGCACGGGCTCCGACTCCATCCCTTCGGGGCAGAGGAAGAGGCTCGCACCATTGATGAGAGCGTGATTGGGGTCGATGTAGCTCTTCGTGTCCTCGTACGCCAGAGCGTACGCAGAGTACTCGACCTTCAGTCCCCCCGACCCCTCGGGATCTACCATCCAACGGTTCTTCGTCCGCTTCAGAACTGCCCTTTCCTTTCCCGAAGCTAGGTCGAAGGCCTTCACTTCGGGCAGGTTTCTGGCGAAGTCTTCTATGAGATAGTGCCCGGGGGTCCAGACCGGCATCGTAAGGTAAAACTGCGCTCCCCGCATCCTCTCAGGGATTCGCACCGCCAGAGAGACGTCAAAACACCGCTCATTCGGCCTCAACATAGAAACCGTGTAGCGTAGGGCTTCCTGCGACAAGGCGGGACTACGCCTCTGGCCTTCCTGACTTAAATCTGGTGGGCGGCTTTCAGGGGCCCTATGTTCGACGAAAGGCGCGTTTCCCGTCACACGAATGCGATCCGGTGAAGCGCCTATCCTAGCCTTGGCACCTTCTGCAACGGCTTCGAGCGGCCCAAGACCCACACCTCCCAGCCCCTGCGGAGGCCCAGATCGACTGCCGACAGCTTCCCCTGCGGCACGGCCAGAATCCTCCGTATTCGTCCCTCGCTGAAGATTGAAGACTGAAATGACAGGCTGGAGAAGTTCTTCGAGCGGAACCTGTTCATGTTGGGATGGGTTTCGCACTCTACTATGACCAGCTCCTCGGTCTGGCCATGCAGTCGATAGCCGAGCAGGTCCGGCCTGTAGGTAGACCAAGATATCCAGGCGGCGGGAGGGAACAGTGGCTCCTCTACCACTCGGTACGACTCGTTCGTGAGCTCGCCGCGGACGATCTCCTTCATGGAGCGATGAACCTGGGACTCCGCCACGCCGTCACCAATGCGCCTCGCGCATATGTGCTGGCAGCTCAACTATGATGGAGCGAAAGTGTATCGGAAGTCGTGTTTCCTCAGGTGTTGTTTATCTGATCCCAGGGAGTGGACTCAGCACTTGGGTTCTAGACGCGCCCGGCCTTCTGCCGGAGGTGCGAGTACCACTCGGGCTCTGTGAATTCCTCCGCCCTGTACTGCGGCTGATACGGCTTGATGTCCACCACCGGTGTTCCATCATACAAGTCCAGCCCTTCCACCGAGAGCCTCCTCCCGTCCCTCTTGACCAGTCTGACCAGTGTGAGCCCTATCGGATTGGGACGCGTGGGCGAGTCTAGAGCGAAGACGCCCAGTAGGGGTAGCTCCTCGAGTTTGAAACCATACTTGAGAAGTCCTCTCGGCCTTACCTTCAGGGGTCCGATCTGCTCGGGCCTCAGGCGATTGAAGTATCCCAAGACGAATAGGTGCGAGAACCCGTCCAGTCCCTCCAGCGCCTCCGCAAATTCTTCGTAGACTTCTATCACGCCCTCCCCGCGGACCGTTCGCGCGGCCGGCTGTTCACTCGAATGCACCACGCCAATGGGTTTGAATCGTATCACCGCGTCAGAACTGGTCAAGGAACACCGCGGTAGGACACAAGAGATGGCGGATAAGGCTGACGTAACCCGCCCAAGGGAGGCTAGCCGCTGTTAGCCTGCGTCTGCGCGGCCTGAGGCACTCGAATCCGAACGAGCGAGATTGCCAGTGCCACAACGAGAAGGGCTGCCGAGATTTCAAAGGCAAAACTTTCGCCAGTCAGGTAGGAGTTGCCCATCGCCTCCGGCAGCTTCCCAGAGAGAGTTCCTATGAAGAGCCGGTAGACGACGGAGGCAGGGATGACCGAGGTGGTGGCAGTAAGGCCGATGGCGAAACTGAGGATCATTCCCGTATTCCGGAAGGTGTTCATTATTCCTGAACCTACTCCCAGCTTGGTCGCAATGCTCGAACGCATGATTGTGCTAGTGTTCGCGGGCCAGAAGAGGCCGCCTCCAAGCCCATAGACCAATTCGATGGCCGCGATTTGAACGACTGGGGTGGTGATTGTCAGCCTGCTTAGCGACAGGATGGCAATCAACTGGAACGTCAAGCCTGCCGCAGCAACCGTCCGGCCCCCGATTCTGTCTGCCAGCATCCCTCCGAATGGTGATACCACAGCCGACGCGATTGCAAGAGGGACGATGAGGTACGAGGCATCGAGCACTGACAGGCCGCTTATTCCCTCCAGGTAGAAGATGAGAAGGAAGTTGACGCTGAATAGCGCGGTCGATTGGAGCATCGCTGCCAGGACCGAGAGCGTGAACGTCCTGTTCCTGAAGAAGGCGAAGTCCACGATAGGATCCTTGCTGTACTTGATCTCCCACAGCGCGAAGAACGCAAAGAGCCAGGGCGAAACTCCGAAAGACACCAGGGTCACCAACGCCCCCCACGAGTAAACGAGCCCACAGCTCACGCCGAAGAGCACGGCAAAAAGACCGCCTGTGAACGCCAACGCCGCAGGAAGGTCGAAGGACCCCCTGGTGCCCTGCATCTTGCTCTCCCTAAGCGTTCTGTATGCCCAGACGGTCCCAAACGTGCCTATCGGGATATTGATGAGGAAGATGAGCCTCCACGTGGTGTAAGTGATTATGACTCCGCCGAGGACTATCCCCAGAATGCTCCCTATCGCCCACACGATTGCGTTCAAGCCGAAGGCCCTTCCCGTTTCGCTTCTCGGGAACGCGTCCGTCAGAATCGCGAAGGAGTTGGCAGTCAGCAGCGCCGCTCCCGCTCCCTGCACAACCCTGAAAGCCACGAGAGAGATGCCAGAGAACGCGAGCCCAGACAGCGCAGAGCCGACGGTGAACACCGCGAATCCCACATTGTACATCTTCTTCCTCCCATACATGTCGGCAAGTCTGCCGAAGCTGAGTACCAGAGCGGTGTTGACCAGCAGGTAGGCGACCACGACCCAGATCATGGTCACGAAGTCAGACTTCAGCTCAGTGGCAATCGGAAAGAGTGCGAGCAAGACGACCGTGCCATCGACGGCGGCCATCAGAGCCCCGACAGAGGTCACCGAGAGGGCTTTCCACTTGTACTCCACTGGTATCTCGCCTCCCGCCGAACTCGGATGCTTCTTAACCTCCTCGGTCTTTGATTCGGAGTTTACGATGCGCAGCGCCAAACCAGCTTGCGGTCGGTGCTGTCCCTGATGCCCCCACCTTGCGATTCAATCAGTCTGGTCGTCTTTGGGAAAGCGCACCTTCAACGAGGCAGATTCTTGCCCCACTCCTCCATGATTTTGGAGCCTGAGCTCGTGCCTATCCTATCGGCGCCTGCTTGAATCATTGCAATGGCCGTCGAGAGCGTTCCTATTCCTCCAGCGGCCTTGACCCTGGTTCGAGGTGAGAGGGCCCTCCTCAGAAGTCTAACGTCCTCCACGGTCGCCCCCGTCGGACCGAAACCCGTTGACGTCTTGACGAAGTCGGCTCCCGCGCCCTCGGCACCCCTGGCTGCCAGCACCTTCTCATCGTCCGTTAGATAGCAACACTCCACTATCACCTTCAGAATCCGGCCCTTGGCGTGGCACGCCTCCGCGGCCAGCTGGATTTCGCGACTGACAGCGGTGTAGTTCTTTGACTTGAAGGCCGAGATGTTCATGACCATATCAATCTCATCAGCCCCGCGCTGCATGGCGAGAATCGCCTCGCTGAGCTTGACCTCGGCTTCCGCGAACCCTAGTGGGAACCCGGTGACAACGCAGGTCCGCACCTGCGAGCCAGCCAGCCGTACAGAAGAATGGTTGGCGTAGTAGGGACCGACGCAGACCGACCAGAACCCGTACTTCTTAGCCTCGTCGCAGAGTCGATCTATGTCCTCGACGGTCGCGGTCGGCTTCAGTGCGGTGTGGTCGACACGTCGCGCGAATTCCTCTTTCGAAAGCGAGAAGGGTTTCGTTGACGGTTCCGTAGGTACCATCACCTGCGCCATCGGAGCCTGCGTGTGTATTAAAACTCAAACAGTCACAGAAGTAGGGGTCCAAGATAGGCCGCTCGACTCGCCAGTTCTGGCAAGCCCTTCGATTGGTCGGCAAAGGTCTTTAGAATCCCATAACCTCGGAAGAGCCTCTGGGTTGTTCTACAAGGGAAGGAGAATGAGGAGGTCTTCCAGCGGAAGCACCGACCTGCACGGGTTCGGAGAGGAGATTAGAAGGGAGCTAGCAGAGCGGATTCCCAACGACGCGGTCAGAGTGCTGGATGTGGGCACCGGATTCGCTGGGAGCGTTCAGTTCCTGGCCAGAGCGATGCCGAAGGGAAGCAGGATTTGGACTCTCGACCCTTCCTCCGATGTCCTGGCCAGCGCCAGGAAGGCTCTGAAGGCCGAAGGCTTGGGGGGCAACGTCGAGCTCGTCCAGGCCAGCATCGAGAAGGTCGATTTCGACGACGAGTTCTTCGACATCCTAGTCAGCGTCATGGCGCTTCATCACATGAGCAGTCTGAAGGTCGTCCTCGCGCAGATGACCAGGGTTGTGAAGCCGGGTGGAAAGCTCCTGCTGGCCGACTTCGCCCCGAAGGCGGCCCGCGAACTGAAGTTCAGGAGTCGCCACGTGGAATCCGAGTTCTTCGATGGAGAGGCGGTCCAAAACGCGTTGAGGAGCAAGGTGAGCTCGTCCAGGGTGTGGAGCTTCAGCCTGTGGTATTTGGTGGAAGCGACGAAGTAACCAAACACCGGCCTCGGCCAATGTACCTTCTTCTTAGCGCGAAGGATCCTCAGTAATTCCTTTCAGCAAGAAATTCAGAGAGCTCTATGAGCTTGCTCCGGCTTGCGCCCAGCTCCATCGTATCGAGAACCTTTTGCGCCCGTTCGACGTAGTTCACTGCGACTCTGCGCGCGTAGTCTATCGAGTTGTATTCGGCAAACAGGCTTCGGGCGGTTCTCACCTGAGATTCCTCGATGGCCCCGCCGCTGCCAAGAAGCTTCGCGAGGAACCTCTTGTCATCGTCTCCGCACTTGCTCAGCGCGTGGATAATCACGACGTTCTTCTTCCCGCTTCTGATATCGGAGAAGACGGGCTTCCCCAATGTCTTTTCGTCACCGACAATGTCGAGAAGATCGTCCTGCACCTGGTATGCCATGCCAAGGTACTCGCCGAAGCTGTAGGCGGCCTTGACCAGGTTGTCACGCACGAGCCCGCCTCCCACTATGGCACCGCTAGCAGCGGAGGCACCGACCAAAGCACCGGTCTTCAGCTTGATCATGGACTCATACTCCCTCTCGTCGGCAGCCTGTTTCCCGGCCATCTCCAGATCGAGGAATTCGCCGAGGACGGAGGCACCGTAGGACTCGCCCAGCAGTTCGAAGAGCTTTTTCAGCATCTCGCCGCTTGAATCGTAAGTCCCATATTCGGCTATCTGCCGTGGAACCTGGGCCAGCAACAGATTCGAGGCCAGGATAGCAGACCTGAGACCATACCGGTTGACGATTGACCGCTCGCCCCTCCTGAGATCGGAGTTGTCGACAATGTCGTCTTGGACGAGCGCTGCCGCATGAGCCAGCTCGTAGGCGACTGCCAGAGGCAACGCCGTCTCGTGCGCGCCGGAGACGGCTTCACACCAAAGAAGAGCGAGCACCGCGCGGACGCGCTTGCCCCCTGAAAGAGCCTCCTTCACGACGCGGTCGAGGGACGTGTCTCCAACGCCAAAGACCCCCTCAATCCTGGAGTCGATCTCCTCTACGTAGCTCCCCAACCAGAGTGGCGGCGAGGCGGGCCCTTCCATCATGTCGTCACGCCTCTTCCGCGCAGCGGTCTGGTAAATAGTTTGGGCCTATGTCTGGTCGCTGCCGGTCCCATGCCTCGAGGATTATGCCTCGGTCGCCGTCGACACGAAGTCGGATTGCGGCCCTATTCTCCCATGTTGGGACTCAAAGCTGCTTGTACGAGATGATCTTGCCATCCCTGTCGTCGACGATGAGTTCCTTCTTGTTAGGCGGCAGCTCTTCTACGCTCACGACTACCTTCCATTTGGAGTCTGGCTCGATAGCCTCCACAGAAGAGAACTTCGCGTCGCTGAAACCGGCCTCGTTCTTCAGGAACTTCCTCGTCAGCTCAATCACGTCAGACACGGACATCTTCAGAGCACAGCACCACAGCGGGCCATTCGTATCCGCTGCCTCATAAACATAGGACTCGCCCTTCTACGGTCGGGCCCGCGGTTCCATAGGAAGATAAATAGACCCGCAAAACGTTTCCGAGACATGGACGCTGACCTGGAAGGCGGGGGCTCTCGGTTGTACAGGCGGCTCACTTGGTTCCTGATCGCTGTAATCATCATCGTATCCGCACTCACCGTCGCCTGGGTCATTCTCCAATGGTCAATAGCGGAAGCCGTCTTCTCGCTCAAGGCAGGGCTCGACTGGTTCGGCATCACGTTCTACCACGAGTACGAATTCGTGGCGGCGGGCCTATTCGCTCTGCTTCTTGTCTATCCGAAGCCGGGGGGCAGCGACCTGTGGAGGCTTGGGGCGGTTCTCTATAGGCGGGCCAGGCCGTACGAGACCGACGAGGGGATGTCGAGGGTCAGCGAAAGGATGAACGTCTGGCTGTGGGCTCTCTGGCAGACTCTGAAGTGGGCGGTTGGATTCTATTCGTTCGTGACATCAGGCGGCTTCCCTTTCTTGGGCGGTACGATGAATGCGATAATGATGAACATAATGGGACTGGGCAGCTGGGCCGGCCTGCCACGGGTTCTCGCGCTTCCAGTAATGCCTTCGACTGGCTCCGGGCTCATAGACCTGATGCCGACAATGCAAATTCAGTATGCGCTCCTATCGTACGTCCTTTCGGCTTTCCTTCTGGTCTTCGCCGTAAGGATGGTACTTCGCCTGCTCGCCAATCTTACCACCAGAAGAAGCGAGGTGTGGCTCAAGAACCTGCTCGCGGTGTTGGCTGCCATCCTCTTCGAGGTCATTCTGGGCGCACCCTACTGGCTGATGAACATAGCTACACCCTACGTGTACGGAATCGTTTGGAGCGCCTTCCTGCTCACGATCGTTGGGTTCGTCCACCTTTCGAGGAGAAACGCGCCCATGCCGAGGACGGCCATATTCAAGGGCGTAGCGGTGTTGCTGGCGGTCGTCCTCGTCGTCCAGGTGGCGGTCGGAGCGTTCTACTACTTCAACTGGAACAACAACTACCTGCCCTACCAGTGGTATCCTCAGACCCAGAAGGAAATCACGGTTACTAGGTGGGCTGCTGGGCTGAACGGAATCCAGGTCAGTAACATCACCAGCCTCCCAACCAGCAATCCCAACACGACCCTCGACCTCGTCAGGCAGTGGGACCAGAGCGCCGCGGCCGTGACCAACACCAAGGAGATTGGTGCTTACAATTGGATGGGCCTGGCCAGCTCGGAGATCGTCTTCTACAAGGGGACTGAGTACTGGGTCTCGCCAACCACCCCTACGTTCCCTTCCACCGACTGGATTAGCGAACACTTGATCTATACCCACGCGGCGAAAATCCTCGTAATCAATACCCACAACGGGTCCGTGATACCGGCCACATCGGCCTATGTGATTCCATCAGAGCCTCTCATTTACTATGGCGAGGGTGACGGTTTCGGCCAAGACGTGTACGTGCACGTTCCCGGGTACGACGAAGTCCAGAACGTCTCGTACCCCGGGACGCCAGACTACACCCTGACTGGATGGCAGAAGTCGATGTGGTTCACCTTCTCGGAGGGGCAGCTCGGCTTCGCGTTTTCAAGCCAATCCATCGACATGCTGTGGAACAGGAACATCTTCTCGCGCGTCGGGGACATACTGATTCAGGGCCTGACCATGGACCCATCTGCCTACATCGTGTCGGATGGGAAGAACCTATACTACGCGGTCCAAGTCTACATCAACTACCCACTGCAGTCGGGCTTCGCAGCCAGCCCATACCTGCGGTTCTTCGGCGTGGTACTGGTGAATGTCCAAGACGGCAGTTTGCAGGGGTACACCGTCTCCAGCCTCCTGGGCACGAACAGTACCGACTTCATCACAAAGTTCTATCAGAACTACTATAGCAGCTGGGGCGCTCCTCCAGCTTGGCTCGTTCCCCAGCTAAGATACCCGGAGCAGCTGCTGGGCTCTCCAACGGTCCCCGGCCAGCTCGACTACGACTTCGTCTTCCACGTGAGCGACCCTTTCATCTTCAGGTCAGGCGCTCAGTTCTATGAGAGGCCAGAGAACAGCACAGTCCAGTACATTCCCTTCGCCGTTGGGGATACTACTTACTTCGTCGGCCTTCAGCTGGTCCAATACCAGGGAGTGGTGAGCAAGAACCTCGGTGGGCTGTACATAGCGTACGGCGGCGACAGGCTCGGCCAGATTGACCTTTACCAGAACCCATCTCAATCCGCGGTGATAATCGGGCCCTCCGCAGCCGAGAACGCGCTCAAGACGAACCAGGGGGTGAGGACGCAGCTCACATTGCTCCCCAATTTCAGAATCGGTTCATACCTCCTGTATTCCGTGGGAGGTCAGCTCACCTACTTCATCGCCGTGTACACGACTCCCGGAACGACTGGCGTAGTTACGCAGCTGCCGTTCATGACGGCAGTCAACCCTACCACGGCGAAGGTCGGAGTCGGGCCCAACGCAGCGTCAGCCTTTCAGAACCTGGGAATCAACACCACGTCCTCGGGCGTGAGCGAAAGCAGGCAGGCCTTGATTCGCCAGATTGTGACCCTAATCGCATCTCGGGGCTACAACCTGGTCAACGCGACCTCCGTCAACCCGACGGTCTGGTTGAACGAAGGTACCGTCTCCTTCAGCTCTGCGGGGGCGAACCAGACGATTGCTCAGGTTTCGAACTTGCTCTCCCGGTACGGGCCGGGCATCGACTCCACGGTCTACACATGGGTCGACAACTCAGGAAACCTGAACTTTGGGCTGCTCAAAGTACCTTCTCAGGGAGTCACCGAGTTGTACTACGTCACCATCAAGCCCTAGAGAAATTCGGATCAGCGCCTTGCAAGTAGCAGGACCACCACGAGAATGATGGCAATCAGGACAAGCACCACCACTCGGAGAGTCCCGTTCCGCTCGGCAATCATGAAGCCGGCGTTGAGCTGGTCGAACGGGTTCCGCGAGTTCAGCAGCCCGACCAAGTGGAGCGCCTCTTCGTAGACGAATTGCCCTCCATCGACGACGATTATGTTGTCTCCTCTGAGGGTGAAGGTGTGCCCGTGCACTGCCAGAGGGAGTCGCGACCTGCGGTTCACCCATTCGCGAAACTGGTCTTCACTCAAGGTCCCATCGCCATTCCACCCGCGCGTTCTCTGCCTTTTCACTCTTTCCTACGGCATTTCGTCCCCCCCACGACGCACTGGGAGTGCCCGAAGACAAGTCGAGTGGGCTTTCCAAGCCGTCTGGGAATTGAAATAAATAGACACTGGGAGCTACCCCGTCAGAGCGGATGCCAGTAACACTCGACGGTTCCTCACTGACGCTCGACGCCGTCATGAGGATAGCGGAGAAGGGCGAAAAGGTCAGGGTGAGTCGGGCCTCGATCAAGAAGATGGAGCGTTTTAGGGCGCTGCTAGAGGACAAGATCAATCGGGGGGAAATCGTCTACGGCGTCAACACTGGAGTGGGCTCCCTCTCCAACACGGAGATACCAAAAGAACAGATTGGGCAGCTTCAGCTCAACCTGATTCGAAGTCACGCGGTCGGCGTTGGACAGCCTATGCCTGTGGAGGTCGTCAGGGCTGCAATGGCGATACGCCTCAACAGCATGCTCAACGGCAATAGCGCCGCTAGGCCCGTGGTTGCTACCACCATAATGGGCATGCTGAACAGTGGCCTGACCCCATACGTCCCATGTTTCGGTTCCCTGGGTGCCTCCGGTGACTTGGCGCCATCGGCCCATATGGCGCTGACGATGATTGGCGAGGGCAAGGCATACTATGACGGCGAGCTGATTGATTCCTGCCAAGGGCTCTCCAAGGCCAGACTCCAATCTATCAAGCTCGAGGCGAAAGAGGGGCTCACCCTCATCAACGGAACGTGCTTCACGACCGCCTTGGCCTGCGTCGCAACCCACAGGGCACGGCTCCTACTCCAGGCGGCAAATGCTAGCGCCGCCTTGACAGCGGAGGTGATTGGCGCCTGCTCTCAGTCCTTCGACGAAAGGCTGATGGGATTGAGGAAGTTCCGGCCCCAGGCGCACATCGCGCAAAACCTTCGGGTCATGTTGAAGGGCAGCGGCAGAATCAGAAGCGATCCGCTGCCGCAGGACCCATACTCGATCAGATGCACACCGCAGGTGCACGGGTCGACCAAGGACGCAATCGACTTCGTGGAGAGAATCGTGACGGAAGAGATGAACTCCGTCACGGACAACCCCGTGCTGACGGGAGACGGGCAGGTACTCCACGGTGGGAACTTCCACGCCCAGAACGTGGCCATGGCATCGGACCTCCTCTGCTTCGCCTTGGCCTACCTCGGGACGATTTCGCTGGCCCGAACTCACTATCTTCTTGCGAACAGCTCCGCCAAGGACAAGTACGGAGCAAGGAATCCGGGATTCGAATCGGGTCTGATGATTACGGAATACACCGCTTCCGCGCTGGTGGTGGACAACGCCAAGGAAATCCATCCCACCTCGGCCTATCCAGCGAACGTCTCAGCGGGTGTTGAGGATNCACGCCAGCTACGGAACGAACTCCGGCCTCAAGGCCATGAAGATTACCGAGAACACGTCAAGAGTTCTCGCTGTCGAGCTCGTGAACGCCTCCAATTTGGCAGCGCGCGTCGAGGACGAATTATCGCAGTACGGCCTGAAGGTCTGCGCCAAGGTCCGGACCATCTCTCCTCTCCTTACGGGTGACAGGTCGCTCGGCGATGAGCTGGATAGCCTCTCCTTGCTTCTTCTGAAGGGGCAATTGCCTCGGATTCAGGAACTGGGTAACCCGAGCGGGTCGAAGGCCTCGCTCACGAAGCAGTCGCTAACCACCTGACAGAAGAAAGCTCGCATCCTCCAGCAGTCGCACAGGCTAACCGAAGTCCCGCGACTCGACGTCCGCCTTCGGGCAAAGGTCATCGCGGACTATCTGAGCACTCTTCCTTTCTCCGCCACGAGCCTGCCGGCCTTGAAGACTTTCTCCGCCAGGTTGACCCCGTAGTGGTAGGCGAAGTGCCTGTGGTTCGGCGCATCAAAGATGACAATGTCTGCCTTCTTGCCTTCCTCCAAGCTGCCCAAGTCACGAGCCCTCTCGATTGAGTGGGCCGCATTTATCGTCGCCGCCACCAGAGCCTCGGCAGCGGTCATCTTCATCTGAAGGACAGCTATTGTCATCATCATCTGCATGGACTCGCACATGTCCGCCGCGCTGAAGTCGGTGCCGAGCGCGACCGGCAGCCCACGATTGATGATCTCCCTCGCTCTCGCGTACGTCCCCAGATAGCAGAACGGCGTCGTCGGCAGGAGTGTTCCCACGGTTCCTTTCTTTACCAGGTCTTCGATTTCCTCTTCGGGCGTGAAGATCAGGTGGTCTGCGGAGACCACTCCCAGATTCGCTCCTAGCTTCGCCCCTCCCGTGTGTGCGAGCCAGTCCGCGTGAATCCTGAGTCTCAGGCCGTGCTCTCGTCCGGCTTCGAGTATCCGCCTCGACTGACCGACGCTGAAGTAGCCCCGTTCGCAGAATGCGTCACAGTATTCGGCCAGTCCCCTCTTCGAGATTTCGGGAATCCATTTCTTTACAATCTCATCGGTCAGCTCGTCCACCCTGTTCTCAAAGCCGAAGGGTATTCCCTGTGCTAGGAAGGTAGGGACGAGCTCGACTGGATGAGTCCTGCCCAGTGTCCTGATCACCTCGAGTTGCCTGAGCTCCCCTTCCAACGTCATCTCATACCCGCTCTTGGCCTCGATCGTGGTCGTGCCATGGACCAGCATCGTGTCCAACGTTCTGGTTGTCAGCTTGAGTAGCTCCTCCGTGGATGTTTCCCGCGTTTGCTTCAACGTCGTTGGCATTCCTCCGCCCTTGGCCTTGATTTCGAGGTAGGGAGTGCCTCGGACCGCCATCGCTTCGAGCTCTGCCTCTCTAGAGCCGGCGAAGACCAGATGGACGTGTGGATCGATTAGGCCCGGGGTGACCAGCTTGCCGCTCGCGTCCACCGTTTCGTCCGCCTTCTCAATCATCCCCAGCACTTCAGCCGTCGTCCCCACCGCGACAATCCTTCCGTCTTTTACAGCGAGGGCCCCGTCCTTTAACACCCCGAGCTCGTTCATCTGGTCTCTGACCTGGGGATTCAGGCTCTTCCCTGCCAGAGTCACGAGCTCTTCGGCATGAACTATTGCAAGGTCGGCTTCGATTGTCAGTCGCCTTCAGCTCCTCGCCCTGGCTATGCGTCCAGGTACTTCTTTCGCTCCCATTCGTGCACTACCAAGTTGAATTCCCTCCATTCCCTGGTCTTCAGCCGCAGGAACTTCTCGCTGAACTCCTCTCCCAAAGATTCGCGCAGGTACCTATCCTTCGCAAATTCTGCCAGAGCCTCTCCGAGGTTTCCTGGGAGAACTCCTATGCCTTCTTCCTTCCTCTGTTTCTCGTTCATCTCGTAGATATTCTCCTCGACGGGCTCCGGCGCCTCCAGCCCCCTTCTCACGCCGTCTACCCCTGCGGCAAGAATCGCCGCGAAGGCCAGGTAGAAGTTACACGTTCCGTCCGTGGGTCTGTATTCCAGCCTGGATGTCATCTTCTTCCCCGGTGGAACCCGGACGAGCACAGAACGGTTGTATCTCGCCCAAGAAATGTAAACGGGGGCTTCCCAGCCGGGCACGAGTCTCTTGTAGGAGTTCACGGAAGGGTTGGTCAAGGCTGCCAGGGCTCGAGCGTGAGTGAGGATGCCCGCCATGAAACTCATGGCCATCCTGCTTATCCCATGCTTCCCCTTTGGATCGTAGAAGAGGTTGCGACCCCTGCGTCTGTCGATAAGGCTGACGTGCGTGTGCAGTCCGGCCCCATAGCCTTCGTGGAACGGTTTCGGCATGAACGAGGCGACCAGTCCTTTCTGGGCGGCGGTCATCTTCACCACAGACTTCACGAGATAGATGGTGTCCGCCATCCGCACGGCTTCGGCGTATCGGAGGTTCAGCTCATACTTGCCAGGGGGTACCTCATGGTGGTGCTTCTCGACGACAATGCCAACGCTCCTGAGGCTCCCAGTTATCTCCAACCTCACGTCGATGCCGCGATCTTGCGGCGGGCTGGCCAGATAACCTCCTTCGTCATACCCGACCAGGTTTCCACCTTCATCTCTCCTGAAGAGGAAGAACTCCATCTCGCTACAGGCATCGTACTCCACCGAAGGTCCCAGGATTCTGGTTGAGTCGCGCATGACTTTCCTGAGCACGAATCTGGGATCCATCCTGAATTGCCTGTTCGAGTCGGGCTCGTAGACGTCGCAGACCATCCTCGCAACCTTCGTACGGTAGAGCCCGCCAGGAATGACCGTGAATGTGGCCAAGTCCGGCATCAGTTTTAGATCGCTCTGGCTGATGTCTACCATGTCCACCGACGAACCGTCCATGTGTATCCCATCCTTCTGAATCTTCGGGAGGAGACCAGACGGAACCCACAGCGAGTGGAGAGCCCCTGAGATATCGGTGAACTGCAGCGCTACCTCCGCTATGTTCTCTCTCTGGACCGTTTTTGTGATGTCTGAGATGCTCATTCGAACCGCTCAACGCTTGCCCTTTCTATTTCTGCGTTGCGCGAGACGCACGAACGCCCAAGTCTCGGATCCGATCGATTCCGTCGCTGTGGCACTGTCATAGATTCCAGACGGGATAGGAGCGCGGTCCCGAAATCTTAAATGAACTGGGCTGAGAGAACGGAATGTGCAGAACCGTCTCATCAAGGCTCCTCGCGGAGTCGGCATCTCGTGCAAGGGCTGGCAGCAGGAGGCCGCCCTGCGTCTGCTCATGAACAATCTGGACCCCGAGGTCGCAAAGGATCCAGAGCATCTGATTGTGTACGGGGGTACCGGCAAAGCGGCGAGAAGCTGGGCCGCCTTTGATGCCATCGTAAGTTCTCTCAAGACGCTCGAGAACGACGAGACGCTCGTTGTCCAATCCGGCAAGCCGGTAGGCATATTCAGGACCAGCAGCACCGCTCCGAGGGTCCTGATCGCCAACGCCTTGCTAGTCCCCAAGTGGGCGGACTGGGCGTATTTCAGGGAGCTCGAAGAGAGGGGCCTCACGATGTTCGGCCAGATGACTGCCGGAAGCTGGATTTACATCGGGACCCAAGGCATTCTACAGGGAACGTACGAGACGCTCGCGGCAGTTGCGAAGAGACATTTTGACGGCACACTGCGAGGGCGGATTACGCTGACGTCAGGCCTGGGAGAGATGGGGGGCGCGCAGCCCCTCGCCGTCACCATGAACGACGGCGTCGCTCTGGTAGTCGAGGTCGATTCGCGCGCAATCCAGAGGCGGCTCGACAAGGGGTACTGCGACATGGTTGTTGAGAGGAAGGAGGAGGCTGTCCGTCTGGCAAGGGACGCTGCAGCGGAGGGCAGGCCGCTCTCCATAGCACTTCTGGGCAACAGCGCAGAAGTGTTCCCTTGGTTGTACGAGACCGGCTTCAAGCCAGACGTAGTCACAGACCAGACCTCAGCCCATGACCCTTTGACCGGATACATACCGGAGGGATTGTCGTTGCGGGAGGCAGACGCACTGCGCAAATCGGATCCCGAATCGTACCTCTCGAGGTCGATGAAATCAATCGAAAAGCACGTGCGTGCCATGCTGAAAATCCAGGAAAAGGGGGCAATCGCCTTCGAGTACGGCAACAACATCAGGAGGATGGCCAAGGACGCGGGAGTAGACAATGCCTTCAACATACCCGGATTTGTCAGCGAGTACATTCGCCCTCTATTTTGCGAGGGCAGGGGGCCGTTCCGGTGGGTTGCCCTGTCGGGGGCCAAGGAAGACATCTATGCCACAGACGAAGTCGTGAAGAGGGAGTTCGCGGGCAACGAGTCCCTTGTAAGATGGATTCAGAAAGCCCACGATCGAGTTCAGTTCCAGGGGCTCCCGTCCCGCGTCTGCTGGCTGGGATACGGNAGAGAGGGCTCGCTTCGGGAAGATTATCAACGACATGGTGAAGTCGGGTGCGATTTCGGCGCCGATTGCAATCGGCAGGGACCACCTAGACTCGGGATCGGTCGCCTCACCATATAGAGAGACTGAGGGGATGAAGGATGGCAGCGACGCGATCGCCGACTGGCCCATCCTCAACGCTCTCCTCAACGCTGTCTCCGGGGCCTCCTGGGTCTCGGTCCACCACGGAGGTGGAGTCGGCATAGGATACTCAATCCATGCTGGCCTGGTGGTTGTGGCGGATGGAACTCCCGAGGGCGAGACGCGCGTAGTAAGATGCTTGACCAACGATCCTGGTCTGGGCGTCGCGAGACACGCCGACGCGGGCTACGATGAGGCAATCGCCAAGGCTAGGAAAGACGGAATCAAGATACCAATGCTCCCTGGCTAGAGCCGATCCGGCCAATTCCCCTCTCGCCTGCGCGCGCTCTTCCTGCGATAGAAACTCCAGATTCGCTGTTGCTCCGCCTTCACGTAGCGCTTCTCTGGTTCGGTCAACCTGGGGTCGTCTCGCCTGCTCAGGGGCCTCCTGAGTCCGCGCGGTAGCCCATCGTAGCAGAAGAAGCCACCTCCGGGGAAGCCGGTGTCCTTGCGCACGATGATCGCCCCGAAGCCTGGCGCCCCGAGGTCCTCCTCCTGTCTGTCGATTTCGCCTATGACTGATGTTATCCCCCTCCCCCCAGCGCGTCCGCGAGGAATTGCAAACTTCTTCATGAGGTGGCCGTAGGTAACTGTCCTGCCTTGGCCGGCAGCACTGATCAGCTCGCGCCTGACTTCCGGTCTGGCCATCAATTCGGATTGACACGAGGCTACGTTAAGGATTGCTAGTCTGAGTTACACGCCGTCAGAGTCCCAGGCCTGGGGATCACCGGCCACCCAACGAGTGGCAGAGCAGGATTTCTCCTGGGACCACCAGCATCTTCCTGTACATGACAAGGGCGCGAAGGGGTCCGTACTTTCTGGAGACCTCGACATAGCTCGTCCTGTGGAAGCCCTTGGAGAGGAAAAGTCCAGCGGATTCTTGATTGTCTCCCTCGATGCTCGCATAGGACTCCTTCATGCCCAGCCCTTCGAAGTACTGCAGTGAGGCGTCGAGGAGCATGCTGCCTGCCTTGCGCCTCCTGAATTCCTTGGCCACTGCGATGTAGTACACGTAGCCCACAACGTCATAGAGCGTCTTCAGCATGACCAACCCCACAGGCTCGTCTCGGACGAAGGCTGCTTTGGTGACTTCGATTTCTCTGAGCGTCCTCTTAGAGTGCCTTAGGTACCACCCTTCGAAGCTCTCTTCCAACAGACGTTCGAGAGGGTCCCTATTCTCCATTGGCACGTCGAGGATCTTCAATTCGCCGTCGTCCGAGTTCAGAGCCCAAACACCTCTCTCGCATTCTCCGACAGGATTCTCTGCCGGTCGCGAGAGTCGATTTCGAGTTTCGCCACGAGCGAGAGTGTCGTCGCATGGGTGGAAACGGGGTAGTCCGTTCCGAAGACGATCTTTCCGGCACCGCCGGCATAGTAGATGGCCCGGCTGAGCCGATCTGCGAGCAAATCGATGTACTTCTCGAGGTACTTGCTTCCGCCAACCGCCAACCCTGAAACGTCGGCGTACACATTGTCGTGTTTGTAGATCAACTCAGCCACGTCGTCAATCCACGGGTTGCCGAAGTGGCAGGCGATAATCTTCAGTTCGGTCCTCCTGTTGGCCAGGGCGTCGAGCGTCAATGGGTGAGAGTGCACGAGGCTTCCGGTTGCGGCAGCCGTGTCGCCAGTGTGGTACATCACGGGCAAGTCATTCGATTCCGCGTAGTCGTATAGGGGGTCGAACACGGCGTCATTGGCGAACACCCTCTCGTAGCCCAGCATGATTTTGAAGCCCTTGACCACGCCCGAGTTACGGTCTGCCTGGCCGAGGACAGCTTCGATTGCCCGCGGGTTTGGTCGCACCGTTAGTATCGGCGCCAGCCTTCCTTCGCTTCTGGTGCAGATTCTCAGCACGTCTTCGTTGGGCAGCGGAGCCCCGCCTCTCATGATGGGGCTGAGCAGCAGCCCAAGAACAACTCTGTACTCCGCCATCTGCTGCAGCAGCTCTCGGAGAGTGTACTTCAGTCCGTTTCGATTTGCATATTCCCTTAGAAGGTCGTCTCTGCGTTCTGAGAGGTGGACGTGGACGTCTATTATCCCGGGCACTGACTGTGTCAACCTGGAAATTCGAATAAAGCTTTTGCCCATTTCCCCTACTTCGCCCGCGGAGGGGCAATGGCACGAATCCAGGTCAAACCTGCGGCAGGCGCAAACCGGGCCGAACCTTGACTAGGTTCTTGTGGCCGTCTCGATTCTGTACCAAGATCTTCTGCGCCAAAAAATCAGCCCCAGTCCCACGACGATGCACAGAATCCCAATCACTATCCCGATGACTCCCAGCAACACGACTACTATGCTGACGAGCAGGCTCCTCAGGAAGTAGAGAATGAGCACTCCGAGCACGATAAGCACGACGCCGACAACGGGCCGGGCCTTCAATCTCGCGGCTTGGCAAATCGGCGCGATTTAAGCTTGGGTATACCGTGCCCCCAGAATCGGGTACAAGCGTTTAAAACCCATCTGGACGCCGGACGCACAGTTCATCTTTGAGCGAACTGACCGCGCAAAAGGGAGACACCGTCGCAGTGCACTATGTGGGAAGGTTTCCGGGAGGGAAAGTCTTCGACACCAGCATGAAGTCCGAAGCGATCAAGGCCGGGCTGTACAATCCAGCGAGGGATTACAAGCCTCTGCAGGTCGTCCTGGGAGTCCACGCCGTCATCCCAGGATTCGAGGAAGCGCTCCTGGGCATGAGAATCAACGAAGAGAAAGAGGTCGTGATTCCTCCAGAGAAGGCCTACGGCAAGTCCGGCCGGCATCCAATGGCAGGAAAGACGCTCCAGTTCAAACTTCTCATTACCAACATCAGGAAGCCATAGCTTCGCGGCCAGCCGACAACCCAAGCACCCGCGGAAGGGCAGACCCATATAGTAGCCAATCTAGGCCGGGAATCGATATAGTTTGAGGAAAGAACGCAACGCCTACGCTAACGCTATTGACAGGGTCAGGGAAGCTCATCGAGGCACCTTGCCCGCACGGAACATGGTTGTCGAGTGTCCCCGATGCCGGACGAAGCAGGAGCTACAGGACGTTCCGGGAATGCGAAGGTGCCTGAAGTGCGGCTTCGAGTTCAGATTCGAGGGACCAAAGCCCCAGACTTCTTGATCCTCGTCCCACTAGGCGGCGCCTTGCGACATCGTCTTCGCCGAGGAGATTTGCTTCTCTCTCGCCAGCAGCATCTGCTTTCTGTGGACCCCCAGTCCGTATCCTCCCAAGCTTCCGTCACTTCTGATGACTCGGTGGCAGGGTATAATGAGCGGGACGGGGTTGTCGCCGCAGGCGTTCGCAACCGCCCTGAAGGCCCTGGGATATCCGATCTGCTTCGCAACTTCGCCGTATGAACGGGTCGAGCCGTAAGGTATGGACTGGATGGCCGCCCACACCTTCAATTGGAATCCGGTTCCGTGGACGTCCAGAGGCAGGCGTTGCAGCTGGCCGTCGAAATACTTCGACACTCCCTCCAGGAGGCTCCTCACGTTCTCCGACTCTGAGATTTCGGCTTTCGGGTACTCTTTTCGCAGCCCAGCTACAAGCTCTCTCTCGCTGTCTCCCACGCTGACCGCACAGATTCCGTGTTCGGTTGCCGCTACCAACAACATGCCGAGAGGGGATTGTTCTATCAGGAAGCCCACCTTCATTCCTGCCCCGCCACGGCGATAGGTGCCTGGGGTCATCCCGAGCTTCGTCGTCGAGTTCTTGTAGAGCCAGCTCTGTGAGTTGTAGCCAGCCTTGTAGAGCGCGCCCACAACAGGTTCCCCGTTCCGGAGATACGTCTTCAGCTTGCTTATCCTGTGCTCCTCGACATACCTTCGGGGCGAAATCCCCATCACTTCCTTGAACGTCCTCTGAAGATAATATGGGCTGACCCCAAATCTCTTTCCGAGGGCCTGCAGGTCGAGCCTTCCTGAAGGGTCCTCCTGAATCAGCGCGCAGACCTTTCTCACCAGTTCCACCCGTCGGCCGCCGGTGCCGCTCTCTCTGGGTGCGCATCGGAGGCACGCTCTGAACCCCGCCACCTCCGCGGCCCGAGAATCGGAAAAGAATACGAGCCGGTCTGCGCCTGGCCGTCTGGAAGGACACGATGGTCTGCAGTACACCATCGTCGACTTCACCCCGAAGACGAACATACCGTCGAAAGAAGCGTCCCTGTTCATCACCGCATCAACGAACGCTGGTCCCGCTATCTCCAACTGCCTCTCCCTCGCGCAACTACGCTCAATCTGCTACCTGCTGGAGCTTGAAAGAGGGCGGCTAAAAAGCGATTTTGGCGGAATCTTGCGGTCGAACAATCCAATCCGGCTTCTCGCAGAGCGTCGACTGGAGTCTGGGCTGGGGCGAAGGGTCCATCAGCGGAGCACCGGTGAGCTCTCAATGATTATTAGGACCTGTTTCCAGCACCCATTGGATTCTTGTCCAACCCGAAGAAGTCCGAGAGCGTCAGCATCAGGACCAAAGACCTCATGCAGATTCCACCAGTGACCGTCTCAATGGAGACCACAGTGGACGAGGCCGCGGGGATAATGTGGGACAAGAACATAGGGAGCGTCATCGTAGTCGACAAGGCAGGACTCATGAAGGGAATACTGACCGAAAGGGACGTGCTCTTCTCAGTGACAAAATCGCTGATCGGGAGGGGGGTTCCCGTGTCCAGCATCATGTCGAAGACCTCTCTGATGGCGAATCCGAACGAAAGCATACTAACGTCTGTCGAGCGCATGATTAAGTCAGGCGTGCGACATCTCCCTGTCATCGACAAGACAGGGAAGCCGGTCGGTATGCTCTCCATCCGTGACGCCGTAGATCTGAGCGAGCCTCTGCTGAAACTGGTTCTCGGATCTCCTCACAGGAAGAACCCACCTGCAAAGTGAGGTTCCCTCGTGCGGGTTGCCGTAGGCTGGAGTCGTCCGCCAAGAAGCCTCGACCTATACCCTTGTTCAGCTCCGGTCCACCAGCCTCGACCAGAGCGCGTCATGTGGGCCGGCAACGCATCCCCTGGGCACGACTCCGGGGTCAGAGGAAATTCGCGCAAAGTAAGACAGTGATTATCCAGCGACGGACTGTAAGATTGTCATCGGCATGGAAACAGGATTTGCACCGAGTACCGAGGTGCACTGGAGCCTGTATTCGAGATGCGTCGCCAGGAGGAACGGCATGGTCGGCGCGAAGACCACTCTCGAGCTCTGCATCTATTGCCGGATCAAATCCCAGGTTCTTGACCACTCGGGGCAAGGCCCTCCAGGCCTTTCCCGGTTCGCCCCGTTCTCAAGTTCCTCCCAGTCCTTAAATATCAACCGCTCCGCGAATGTTCTCACTTGACGGTGGACTTCGCAATCAGGAAGTTCTCCGGGTGCACCGTCGCTTACCTCACATACGTTGGACCATACAAGGGAGACAACATGATGAGGGACGAGTTCGAAAAGCTCGCAGCCTGGGCCAAAGAGAAGAAACTCCGGCCTGGCAAGTGGTACTTCACGGAGCTTGACGGACCCGAAGTCCCCAGCAAGAAACGCAGATACGAGGCGTGCATAGAGGTGCGAGGGAAGGCGCGGTCAAGCAAGGGCGTGCGCGTCAAAAAGCTCAAGGAAACACTGGTCGCGAGCATACGGTTCGATCCCAAGAAGATTTCCCCCAGAGTAATCTACCACGGCATGGAGAGCTGGCTTCAGTGGCGGAAGAAGGAAGGGAAGTACAAGGAAGCCGGCGACTGGAGAGAAGCCTACATCGGTAACCCCTGGACCAGCGCACGAGCCTGGGCCAACGTCGAGCTGCAGGCACCCGTGAAGAAGCTGGGGTAGGGTCACCCGCAGGTGGGACCTCCCGCGGCAACGGTTCGCATAGCGTCCAGCCTCGATAGGCGCCGTCGGGTCGCTCAAGCACTTCCTGAAGGAGATTTGACCGCGAAGCTATTTTACCAGTTCGGACCCAAGCGCCTGCGACGGCAATGCCAAAGCGACATTTCACGATAGACACAGGAACCGAGAAAGTGGAAGTGGATGGCTATGAGCACATGAAGGTCGCCATCAAATATCTAATGAAGAGGCGGAGGAGCCTGCTTTCCACCAAGGACAAGGCCAAGGTTGAGAAACTGTTCGAAGAGCTACCCAAAAAGGTCACGGTCATAGGCAAGCAGGTGTCGAAGTCCTACAAGGCGAGCTGGGAGAAGGTCAGCACAGGGGAATTCGCGGGCGCCCGGTTCACCTTCACACTGGAAGAAGTGCCGATGTCCTAGGTTCGAGCCTCGCAACCTTTGGCGTCCAGCATTTCGACGGGTTAAGGAGCCAGAGCGGTCGGGTCCAGCGCGGCTCCTAGATGATTGAGACGCTGCAGCGCACGCAAGTCCTCACACTCGGTGTGAGGGCGACCGTCGTCTCGGCCGAAAGCGCGATCGGACGCGGTCCGGTCTACTTCTTCCAGGCCTTGGCCTTCTTGCAGAACTCTTCCATTTCGTCGAGCGTCTTCGAGCAGTGTTTGTAGTGGTTCACAATCTCCCTTAGCGCTTCTTCGACAGGGGTTGGAGAGCCGGGGCAGAAGGAGTCCAGCTGCGCTCTCACCTCCATCAGCGGCTGCCAGACGTCGGCTGGTATGACCAAGGGCACTCCCGTCTTGTTCGATGCCATACCAGTGCCTTGTGCGCCATTCTATATCTGGATTAAACCCGGAGCTCGAGTGCCATCGGCCGTTCGTGGTCGGCTCAGAAGGAATTCAGAGGAGCGTAGTAGACAGCACCGTTCTCGCCGGCCGAACCGCTATCGAAGCCTCCCACACAGTAGATGTCACCTGACAGGGCGAAGCAAATTGTCTCAAGGCTGTTGGGGTAGTTCCCCGCACGCGTCCAGGCGCCTATGCCTTCGGTCGATATCGGCGCATAGTAGGCGGCACTCGTGTAGGAGTTCTGGCCTCCCTGACCTCCGAGGCAGTAGATGGTCCCAGATGACACCACACATGCCAACCCGCTCTCCTGCTGGGGGTAAGACGTCGTCTTCGTCCAGGAACCAACTCCGGCGGACGTCAGCTGTGCAAAGTAGGCAGTGCCAACGGCGTTGTTGTTCTGGTCAGCGCCCCCGAGGCAGAAGACGTACCCGGAGGCCGAGAAACAGCTCGGCAGAAGGACGTCTGACGGGTAGGCCGTCGAGTGATTCCACTGACCTATTCCTGATGCAGAAAGCTGCGCGTACCAAACGGAGCTGCTCAAGGTCGAATCTGCGTTGGTTCCGTCAGTCTCGTTATTGCCTCCGATGCAGTAGATGTATCCCGTGGACGTCACGCAGGACTGGCTGTCAATAGCAATCGGGTAAGGCGTGGTGGATGTCCACTCCCCAACCTGCGCACCGTTCAACGACGCGAAGTAGCTGGAGGCGACATCGTCCCCGTTCTCGTTGTAGCTCCCGCCGACGCAGTAGGCGAACCCGGAGTAGGCAACGCAAGACTCGCCGTCTGTGTTTACGGGATAGGGGTTGGAAGCGGCTGTCCAACCACTGAGATTACCCGAGGGCAGGGCCGAAGTCGAATAAACCTCATCCCTCGGTCCGGTGTTGACGTCCTGGCCACCAATGCAGTATGCATACCCAGTGCTGTTGATACACTGCTGGCCCGCTACACCGACGACTCCGTTGAGACTGAGCGGATAACTCGGTCCCGGCGCCCAGGCCTTGTTGACCGGTGTCGCGGTCGTGCTTTCATAGAGATAGACCACGACTATTGCGATTACGACTATCACCACCAAAACAACGATTATCCTGGAGAGTTTCAATGTGATCGCGCCTCTGCTGGCGTCTAGAGTCCCAGGCTGTTGATTACCCTTCCAGAGTTCGCGTCTATCACTAGAATTATCTTCTTCCCTTTGTGGTCGTATCTCGCGAACCATATCGGAGTGTGCAGGAGTTCCACTTCGCCCACGTCCGAATCGGTGGTCAACCGCTGGATCATGTGATACTTCTCGTGCGCCTTCTGCGATTGAAGCTGATCGACCAATGTCTTTGCCTGTGCCTTCGCGACCTCTTCACCGATGTCGCCGTTGAGCACCTTGACGCCCTTTGGCACCTTCGAGATGTCGAATATCGCCCTATCGGCGAGATTGAACTGATATTCCTTGGGCTGGTACTCAGTCAACGCCTTGAGCGCGACCACAGGGAAGTTGTAGTTCGCGTCCATTTGCTCCGCACGCATCGCTCCTCCTCCGTACCCCATGCCCATTCCGAATGCTCTGATTTGGCCGAACATGGAGGCGCCAAGAACCGCGCCCAACCCTATCTCTGGCGAGAAGGCCCGCCTGCGCCCACCACCGAATCCACCGCCTCCCCTCCCTCCCATTCCACCCAGCATGATTCCCATCAGGGCCGCGGTAGTCGCCGTCTGTCCGAGCTGTGCCATCTCGCTCACGGCCAAAACGGATGTCCGTGCCGAGATGTCGACGATCCAGTAAGGCACGTATGACAGATTCATTTCCTCTTGGGTCGAGTCCTCGTGGAGGTGTCTGTGAAGAAGGCCCTTGTCCATCAATGGCGTGATTATCCCGTTGACTTGATCAACCGTTGAAACCTGCAGGGGCAGCACCGTGTGCTTCTGAATGCTCTTCCAGCCATCGTTGGACAGAGAAACGCTGCTTCCGCAGTACTCGCACGTAATGATCATCTCGCCAAACTTCGGGCTGATGGGAGCGCCGCAGCTCGGACACTTCAGCGATGTCGCGCTGCCAGGAGCGAGCACCGGCTGGGCCGGAGTTGCCGGCGCCTGCGAAGGCGCGGTTCCTCCCACCTTTGCCCCACACTTGTAACAGAATCCAGCGTCGTCTGGCAGTTGTGCGCCGCACTTCGGACAGAACACTGTGGCTTCCCCTCTCAGAGCGCTTTCCCGCAGCTGGGACAGAACTTCACGTCCGCCCCCACCGGCGACCCGCATTCGGGACAGAACTTCGGCTTCACTCCGGTCGCACCTGCCGCCTGGGGTGGGGTAAGAGTGGCGCCGCAGTTTGGACAGAACTTGCTACTCAGCGGAATTATCGAGGCGCAGTTAGGGCAGCTCCTGGTCTGACCCTGTGCCATCCCCTGTGCCATCTGACCGCCGAGCGCCGAGCCGACTCCGACGCCAGCGCCCAGGCCCACACCTATGCCCGTCATGGCGCCCGCTCCCCCAGAGGGGTTGTTGGCGGCGTCAACGATTGCCTGCCCCGTCTGGTATTGCAAGTAGTTTACGCCGAGGACCTGCATCTGCGACCTAGTGTCTATCGCTTTCTGCACCTCGTCGGGTAGGCTGATCGACAATCCGGAGATCTTGTTGATTTCAATGCCATACTGCCCCAGGTTGTCTGGGGCCAGGGCCAGGACTTCTTGCTCGATGTTGGTCAGGTTTGCAGCCAGATCGGTTATCTTCAGACCCTGGCTCTTCATCTTGCCAAGGGCGTTGTAGACCAGTATGACCATCTGTTCCTTGATCCTGGCCTCCACGTCGTCGGACGTCTCTGCTCCGAACGTGCCGACGAACTGATTGATGAAGAGCTCCGGCGAGGATATCTTCCATCTGTACTCTCCGAACACCCTCAGGTTGACTATCCCGAAGGTGGGGTCTGTGAACTGATAGGGCTGAGTGCTGCCGTACTTCCCATCCATGTATCGCTTGGGTATGTAGAACACTTCGGCCTGCTGTTGCACTCCGGTGAAGAACTTCAGCAGCTTCCCCACCACGGGCGCGTTGATGTCGGTCAGTGCGTACCTGTTGGGCTGGTCGAAGTAGGTGAGCACCTTTCCGTCTCTGTAGAAGACCGCGATTTCGTCCTCACGCACGACTATGTTGTCGTTGAGCCTGATGTTCCTGGGGACCTTCCAGAGCGCATTCCCCGCTTTGTACTGGTCTTCCCACTCTATGGTCGTTGACCCCAGTACGCTCCCGCCCGTCGGCGGAATTCCACCCTCCGGTTTCTTTCCAAACAATTCAATTCACCGCTACTGTATCGCGATCCCCTCGATCGCTTCCATCCTTGCCGACCACTTTTGCTTGATGTCTGCCACGGATCGTGAAAGCTGTGACACCGTTGCCTGGATGGCGTTTGGAGCCGCAGGGTCGTACACGAGCGTTCCTGGAGCCGTTGCAGACTCCAATTGCAGTACTGCGCTAACGAAAGCGTAGTCGTAGTCATAGAGCTTGTTGAGCTTGTCCTCGTGGATGACGATGGGAGCAACCCATCCTGAGTATCCCTGCTGTGCGTGCCTGATTTCCCCGCTCGCCGTCTGAACTTGCCAAATCAGAGAGCCCACGGCAGAAAGGTTCGTAAAATCGTTCCCTGCTGCCAGTTGCTTTCTAAGGTCCTCTAGGTTGCCCTTGGCTCGATCAAGCCTGTCAGCCATCTGGTTTCTCAGAAGTTCGTCAGAGACTCTGACGTCCTCCCTCTGCCTATACCCCCTGAGGCCAGGGATGATCAGTTGCAGCTTCTTCAGGCTGTCTTGGTTAGCCTCCACAGCCTGCCTGATATCCGGATTCCCTTGAGACATGACGCGATACTTCTTGCCCGTCGGGCGTCTGCGTTAATATAAACCTTGGGCCTTTCAACAACTTCTTAGCGCCGGCTTCAACACCAACAACCCTTAAGATTGCGAGCGGCGAGCGCACACCGATGAATCTGGAGGCGCTCCGGATAGGCTGCAGCGGCTGGTCATACAAGGACTGGCTGGGGCCTTTCTATCCGAAGGAACTTCAGCCGAAGGAGTATCTCAAGCACTACTCAAGGGTTTTCAACTGCGTCGAGATTGATTCAAGTTTCTACCGTGTCCCCAATTCCTTCATGATAAATCAGTGGAGGAGCAGCACTCCGCCAGGCTTCCTGTTTTCTCCGAAGCTCCCCAAGAAGATCACCCACGACAACAAGCTCGCTAGCTCCGAGTCCTCTCTGCTCTACTTCTACAGCGTGCTCAGCAAGTTGGGGGACAAGCTCGGCCCCATAGCCGTCCAGCTGCCGCCTTCAATCAAGCTCGCGACCCACCTCGACGTGTTGAAGGACTTCCTCCTGCACCTCGACCCGCGCTTCAAACACGCCATAGAGTTCAGGCACAGGTCGTGGTTCGTGCCAGAGGTCTATGACCTACTGAGGAAGAACAGAGTTGCCATGGTGTGGTCTCTCAACCAGTACGTCGAGACGCCCGCCGAACTCACCTCGGATTTTGTCTACCTGAGGCTTGTCGGTGACCGGGAAATCACCGAGTTCTCAGGCATCCAGAAGGATCGGAGCGGCGATCTCAAACGATGGGCCGACACGATTAAGGACAAGGCCGCCGACTTCGAGATCGGCTACGTCTTCTTCAACAACCACTTCGCCGGATTCGGGCCGGAATCCGCAAACGAGTTCCGGAGGCTCCTAGGCCTGGTGGAGCTAGAGTGGAAGGCGCAGGGCTCGCAGCAGACTCTCTTTGGGTCATAGTTAGCACATGTCACTACCCAGACGGGTCATCTTCCACGTCGACTTCGACGCTTTCTATGTCTCCGTCGAGGTGAGGGAGAATCCCGCACTTCGCGGCAAACCAGTTGTAGTCGGCGCAGATCCCGAGGGCGGCAGGGCTCGAGGAGTGGTGGTTGCCTGCTCCTACGAGGCAAGGAAGTTCGGTCTGCGCTCAGGCATGCCCATATCGCAGGCTTACAGGCTCTGCCCCCAGGCAGTATACATGCCCCCGAACTTCGAGCTGTACGAGCGGGCATCGGCAGAGGTCATGTCCACTCTGAAGGGATTTGCGGGCGCTTTCGAACAGGTCAGCATCGACGAGGCCTTTCTTGACGTGACGAATCAAGTGAAGACCGCTACGGAGGCGGAGGCCCTCGCCCTGCAACTCAAGTCGCGCGTGCGGGAAGTGCACAGGTTGACCTGTTCTGTCGGCATAGCACCCAACAAATCCGCTGCCAAGATAGCCTCCGACAGAAAGAAGCCTGACGGACTGACGCTCGTCGCCTTCGAGGGGGTGGAGGCCTTCCTGAAGCCGCTGCCGGTGTCTGCCGTTCCAGGGGTCGGAAGGAAGACGCAGGAGTTCCTCAAGGCGAAGGGGATAGAGACGATCGGGCAGCTCCAAGAGCTTGAAGGAAGACAACTCATGTCATGGTTCGGCAAGAACGGGATATGGCTTTGGGGCGTCATCCACGGCCAGGAGAACATCGAGGTCCGTCAGCAGACGATGCCGAGGTCACTGAGCGTGGAGAGGACCTTCAGGGAGGACGTGCTGGATTTCAAGGCGGTCAGACGGGAGGCATCGAGTGCAGCTTCGGAGCTGCTCGGTAGGGTGAGATCCCAGAACCTCTCCTACAGAACTGGTGGGATCAAGATACGCTTCCAAGGGTTCGAGACGCACACCAGAGAGAAGTCCCTCGCCAGCCACACCGACAGCGAGGAAGCCCTGCAGAGCATCGTGGAGTCCCTCCTCTCAGAATTCGAAAGTGACGGTCGCCCTGTCAGGCTGGTGGGGGTCCGCGTCGCCGACCTGCGCAGGATTGACACAGGACCAAGTCTAGACCAGTGGACCAGGCGCTAGGCGGGTACCACGCATCATCTTCCCGTGAACTCCACCTTCTCCTCGGGAAGGACAACGCGATGAAAGAATCTCCAGAACAACGAGATGGACACCGCGTAGAGCACCGCTGCCAGATAGAACGGCAAGGCGAGAAGGCCGCCCTGCATCATGGCTCCTCCTATCCCCGAGCTTATCCCGTTGGGGAATCGCCATATGGCGGCGTTGAGGCCCGATGCCGCGCCTCGTTCCTCCTCTACGACCAAGCCCATCACCATCGACGAAATCAGCGGGTTGGACAGGTTCATGAGGAAAGACCTGACCGTGTAGACGACAGCGGCTACGGCGAATGTGGGCGAGAGCGGCACCGCTACCATGAAGATCATGGAGAACCCCTGGGTCGCAACTATCGTCTTGACCAATCCCATCCTCTTCGCGAGGTAGGGAGCCGCGAGTGCGGTGGCGGCAATCAGCAGGCCCGACACACCGACGACCGGCGCGCCGATGGTGTCCGACACGCCGTAGGCGAGCGAGAACCACAGGACCATCAGGGGAACGAAGAGCCCCGCGCCAAGCGCAATCAGCACGCTCGTAGTCCCATATTTTACGAGAGTGTCTTTCGATCTTCGAGGGAGAAACTGGCGAATGCTCTTCGCTTCGTCTGACGTCTTCGACTCCCCGATTTTCAGGAACAACGGGGTGGATGCCACGCTAAGGACGGCAATCGCTATGTAGAGCACCACGTGCGCCTCGCGGCTATTCAGGCCGAACAACTGGAAGACTGCTACCAGCGGAATCGCGAATCCTCCTATTCCCCACGCCACGCCCGAAATGAACGATGACAGTGAGAAAGCCGTCGTTCTGCTCATCGCCCCTGACTTCTCGGCGAGGAGGGCCGTTCCTGCGGCAGCGAAGGCCGCCTCCGTCATCCCCTCGGCCAATGCTGCTCCGAAAAGCAGGGTCGCGTTGGTGGTAAGCGAGAACGTAACCAGTGTGAGGCTAGCCAAGAAGTTCCCGATAATGAGGAACCTGCGTCGGCCATACCTGTCTGCAAGAATCCCCACGGGTATGCTCGCGGCAGCCATGGTGATGGCCATTGTCGCTATTATCGCGCCGGCGAAACCCGGGGTAAGCCCTTGGACCTTGGTCAGGAAGAACGCGAGGTCCGTGTAGATGAGTCCCGTAACAAGGGATGGAATGAAACTGAGGAAGCTGAGAAGCCTTGCCTCTGCGGGGATGGTCCCGTATTCTCTGAGCAACCGGACCGTCGCTTCTGGGCCTCGGTCTGGCCGATATTAACCGACCCCCTATTCTGCAACGCTGCCTGGTCGTGCAATTGCTCGAACAAGAGCGACTCTCCACGGTTTGCACTGGCCAGCCAGGCCTGGTTCGATACTCTGCAAGGTCGTGTCGGCTTAGGTTCATATATCAAAAGTTCACGTGTTTCGGTGATGTCAAAACTCTCAGAAGCCAAGACTCTAGGGGGAGTTGGTTCTATTCTGATGATACTGTTCTTCGTTCCCCTCGCTGGTGGAATCCTCTCCATCATCGGGGCCATCCTCGTGCTCATCGCAATCAAGTACATCTCGGACGCTGTCGGCGACCCCACCATCTTCAGGAACATGATAATCTCAATCGTTCTGGCAATCGCGGGGCTGATCGTCGGCGTGCTCGTGATTGCGGCAAGCTTCTTCAGTTTCATGGGCCTGTCGGGGCTTACCATGGCGTCAATCGGAACGGTGACCCCGGCAACCGGGGGCCTGGCCGGGCTGATCGTCGGCGTCATCGCGGGTCTCGCGGTCCTCTGGATACTCTTGATAGTGTCAGCCATTTTCACAAGGAAGAGCTACGACTCGATCGCCAACGGATTAGGAGTCAACATGTTCAGAACCGCGGGACTCCTCTATCTGATCGGAGCAGCAACAACCATAATACTGATTGGATTCATCATACTCTTCGTGGCAATAATCCTGAACATCGTTGCCTTCTTCTCAATACCCGACACGCTGCCACAGCCCGTCTCGGTTCAGATGGGTACAACACAACCTCCGCCTCCGCCACCCCAAGTGTAGCCCGTTTACAGGTCTGGCATGTCCAGACCAGATGGCTACGGTCGCCAGGTACCGGAGGTGGTCGCTCGAAATCATCGAAAGATAGAAAGGACTTCCGCCGCAGCTGTCGGCTGAACGCGGTGTCTATCGTTAAATAGAGTTCCTAGGACTGCCTCCGTCGCATCTAGCATTGGTTGACACGAAGAAGCTTCTAACAGCCACCATGTTCGGTGTACTAATCGGCGTAATATACGGAGCTCTTCCGTTCGAAATAGGCGACTCTCTGATCGTCTTTGAGGCCGTAATCCTCTCGCTCAGCTTCATACTTCTCGGGCCTGGCGGCGCGACCTACACCGGTTTCATCAACGGGTTGGTTGAAACTCCATTGCAGCTCGCGTTTGGACCGTTCGCGTTCGGGGTAGCTCTCTTCTACGGAATACTCGTCGATGTGTTCAGCAGCCTGTTCAAGGTAACGTCCGGAGGCAGGGTTCGGACGAAGAGATTGGTTGCCTCTCTTAGCGTGAGTACAATTATCACGGGCCTGGTCGCGACCTATGCATTCATTGACTTGGGTTTCGGCACGACAGCCCCATTCGTTTACGTGTACTTACCGATCTTGGTCGTGGGTGCGCTGAGCGGAACCGTGGGGGGATTGATAGCCGCAAGAATATGGGAACGGAATCTGAAGTCCCGATTTCAACCCAAGACTGTTCCTCTCGGGCAACCATCAACATCGTAGAGAACCATCGAAAAAGGTAGTTCGGACCTTCATTCAGCGTCTTTCAGTTCCTTCTCAACCTTGGCCGAGAACCTGTACAGGAGCCAATAAAGTACCAGTCCGAGAATCACTATCAGGAGTCCGGCTATCACCAATACAAAGACCATTGTGAAGATTCCCAGCACAATGAGCAGGATGGCGGCCAATCTTGAGACGGGACTGACCCTCACTGGCATGACTGTTCCCTCGCCGGCAGCCAGGAGATAAGTTCTCCATCTATCATCGAGAAGTCCTGGCCTCAGTCTTGTGGTCCCGCCGTCTAGACTGCATCAGCGCCCCGTTCACGAACATCAGAATCGCGACCACGAGCATGACGTTCGCCACCAAGGCGTTCATGGATGGCACATAGGCGCTGGCAACACCCATCAGGATTCCACACACTTCCATCAGGCCGCCCAGGAGGGTCATCCTGGTGGCGTACTGCTTTGACGCCATCAAGACCGCGATTGCAAGCGCGAAGATGCCAAGAGCCCACAGGCCGAGTCCCTCAACGACCGCGGTCCCGCCACCCATCGACATCGAGGACGGGCTCAAAATCAGCTCGACGCCGGAGGCGAAGTCCAAGACTGCCCCAGCGGCAGCGAGGCCCACACCAACGGCCGCTCTGGCCATCATGGCGCCTTCTCACCACCACGCCGGTCAGTGCTCTGAATCAGACCAGTCCTCCCCCATCTGCTAGCCCGAACGCCTCTCCTCCTCTCTGAGGAGCCGGAATAGCCGAAACCTGTCTACCTCACCTGGGGACAGCACGTACCCACAGGTCCTGCACCCCACGCCACTTTCGCCTTCCTTGAGAGTGAACCTTCCGCACTTCGGGCACTTCATTTCCATCTGCCCGCGGTTGTCGTTCATGGCCACCAATTCTGCCACGGGTGTCGCTCATAAGCATGCTGAGCTGGCCTATCGTCAGCCGCGAGGATCGAGGTTCCAGAGGCATTTAAGGTGCTGAATGATGGACCGTGTCGTGGAGTATTCCCCGAGTATTCAAGAGATAGTCGCCGCGAGAGAGCGAATAGCTGGAATCGCCGTTCGAACACCACTGGTGGAGTCCCCCGCCCTATCCAGGAGATTCGGCATCAAGGTCTACCTGAAGCTCGAGTGCTTCCAGCCCACGAGAGTGTTCAAGATCAGAGGCGCCTACAACAAGCTCGCTCAGGTCGATTCGGGCAGTGTCGTCGCTGCATCCTCGGGAAACCACGGATTGGCCGTGGCCTATTCTTCGCGGCTTCTCGGAAAGCGGTGCACTGTTGTNGTTGTGGTCCCCGAGACCGCTATCAAGGAGAAGGTTGATGCGATTGCCGAGTATGGCGCAGAGGTTGTCAGGTTCGGCAAGTTCAGCGTCGAGAGAGAAAGGCGGGCTCAGGATATCGCCACCCGCACCGCGGCGGCCTTCATCCATCCGTACGACGATCCAGCGGTCGTCGCCGGACAAGGGACCTGCGGGCTGGAGATAATGGAGCAACTTGGAGAATGTGACGCCATTCTTGTTCCCGTCGGAGGCGGGGGGCTCATATCCGGCATTTGCGTCGCCGTAAAATCACTAAGGCCAGAATGCAGGGTGTATTCGGTCGAGCCGGCTGGGGCCGCAAAGCTGAGCTCCTCGCTGAAGGCGGGCGCGATAAGGCGCCTTGAGTCGCCGCACTCCATTGCAGACGGCCTCCTTCCCAATAGCGTAGGCGAGCTTGCGTTCAAAGTCTGCAAGACTGCGGTGGAGGACAGCTTCGAGGTTACGGACGAACAAATCGTCTCTGCG
>OCOJ01034602.1_pt3 | contig 34968 bp, 30 predicted proteins | sample 1539251 | NCBI WGS metagenome assembly OCOJ01 (sample SAMN01911457, study PRJEB22624) | soil metagenome | biome: Soil | place: Malaysia | collected 2012-04-30 | depth RA_metagenome m
CTGCGTCCCGGTGACCGCATCCACCTGCATGGTGGAAATGTTTGCGCCGGAAAACAGAGGAGGCAACATGCCCAGGACGAAATTGGCGGGCGTAGCGGAAGCGTTGACCGCGGAGACGGTGGCGGTTAGTTGGGAGGGCTCGAGCTGCACGCCCGAAGCGCTGACGATCACCTGGATGTTGGGGGGAGTGCCGGCGAGAGTCACCGGAAGTTGCGGCTGGAATTCGATGTTCTGGCCGACCATTACGTCCTGAATCGAAGCGAAACTCACACCGGAAGGCAGGGTGAGGCCATCGGAATCAATGGTAAAGGTCGGGGACGACGAAAGCTGCACGGTAATGCCGAAGCCCACGCCGGCCTGGGGAAAGTCATTGGAGCCGCATTCGCGGTCGCCCAGCACGATTTGAATCTGGTTCTGCGCGGGGTTGACGGCAGTAACCGTCCCGATAAAGGCCGGGAGCCCTTGCGGCTGAAGCAGTTTGATTCGCGTGGCCTCCAGCACGCCCGCGGACATCACGTTGACCTTGACCTCCAGCACTTGCCCGGTAGCGATGCAGGAAAAATTCTCCGCCGGGCAGGCCCGGTCGAAGTCGTACTTCGTGTTGCTGTCCGTGGTGATCATTGCAGACTGGCCGTCCACGCCGGCCTGCAGGGTAAACGTGGGGGAACTGACCGCCGTCACCGTTCCAAACAAATGGGTGTTCTCGGGCACGGCATTGGGCGAGATGGGAAGCTGCGCCAGTTCAATCGCCGGAGTCACCGAGAGGTCTCCCTGCACCGAAGCGTTGACGTCAAAATGCATCAGCAGGGCCAGCGGGGATTGCGCCGAAATCGTGAGTGGGAACGGCGCGGTGGGCGCCTGCACCGTGGCCGTGGACATATTGAGCGTGGGCGTAAGCATGCAGATCTGGTTCGTGGGACAGGACTGCGTGCCCACGGTGAGCGTCTGGCCACTCTGATTGAGAACGGTCATTTCCGGATTCGAGAACGTGGCGCTGAGCCCGGTGTATTGCCCGGCAGCCACCATGGCGTTGGCCAACACCGCGGACTCCGTTTGCAGGTGGATCAACTCAACGCCCTGCGGCGATGCAATCATGTTTACCGGAGACTGCGTGGTATCCATGGGAGTGAGCGTGGCGGCGGTCACCAGGATTTTGAAGCGCAGTACGGTGACGTTGGCCGGCGGACTATCGTGGATGCTCAGGCTGACCGGGACGCTCTGGCCCATCGGCGGCTGGCTCCCGGTAGAGCTGGACGTCGCCGAAGAGCCGCATCCGGCCAGGACGCACGAGAGTCCCACCGCGAGGCAAAGAGAAGCTGCAAGCTGACGCATGTACATCCTCCCCCTTGGGCGGAAGACCGCCCGACGTGGTTTGTTGGGCTGGGGAAGGAACCCCCATATTCTGCAACCGAGAGATGCAAGAATCAACCTGTCTGGTTGGCCAGTGGTGGGTCAGTTTGAACAGTGGCACAGACTCCCGAATCCCGAAGCTTCGGGATCGGGACTTGTCCGTGGCCCTGCAGAAGTATTAGAAAACTAGCCATGGACAAGGGCGTCAAAATCTCTCATGCCCGATCAGTTCAAACTGACCCACCACCGGTTGGCCAGGAGAAGATCTGCGGGAGCTGCTGGCGTTCTACAGAGGATACCGGCCGGGAATCCGGCCCGGCTTCCTTCCGGCGGGGTGAATTCATGCAGTGCTCGCATTCCAGATCGTGCGCCGATGCGGAACAACGCAGGGACAGAAGCGGGGCCACGCGCCTGCGCGGCCGGTCAGAAGGCCTGGCAATCGCGGAAGGCGGGATCGTCGTAGCAGTTCGGCGCGGGACTGAAGCGGACTTCGCAATTTCCCCCGCTGCTGATGGCCAGCCTCATCCCATACCAGGGTGGGGAGAACAGACTTCTCATCTCGCAGATTTTTTGCAACGTGTCCAGGATCGAAGCGGTGGGGCGCAGGAGAAGCACCTCGCCGGCGAGGTTGACGACCAGCAGCTTCATTCCCCGCGATGCGCCGTCGGGAGTCGAGCGCATGTCGAGATACACCTCGCGCCAGTCCGTGGGCACCGCGTCCCAGACGGCCTGCATGGTCGCTTCGCCGAGGTGGCGTTGCAGTTGGCCGAACACTTCCAGTTCTTTGGGAGCCTGTTCCATGCGCCGGCCTCCAGCAGGAATCCGATTCCCGGAACGATGCTGCGAAACGCCAGCCTACCGCCAGTCCCGTCCCACAAGTACGAAGATTCGGCGATGATGTCCAACACGGCAACGCGACGCGAGAAATCCGCGATTCGCTCCGATACGCGGAGTCGCGCAAGCAATCAGATTCCTCGCCGTTGCCAGCCTCACAACGACATTTCAGCCGGCAAGTGGCGGTTTCCCGGAGCTTCGGTCCCAGGCCGCGCCGCGGATCCCTGTCAGAAAGAGAAGCCGAGTTGCAGATAGATCACGCGGCTGGCCGCCTGCGTGGAGAATGGCCCGCCTTGCAGGCCGTTGGACTCCGCGAAGAAAGGGGACATGGTGGCGGTGGTCGTGGAGGTGGGCGGAATCAGAACACCGGTCGGCGTGTTGAGATTCGTGTAGTTCAGCAGGTTGCGCGCCACCAAGCTGAGCGTCAGGCTATAGGGCCTGTTCGTGGCACTGCCCAGCCCGCCCATCCCGGGGCCGCCGAGTCCGGGCCCGTGGCGCGGGCCGCCGCCAGGACCGCCCGTGCCTCCCCCTCCNTGGCGCGGGCCGCCGCCAGGACCGCCCGTGCCTCCTCCTCCGCCTCCTCTGCCCTCGCGCACCTCGCCGAATCCCCAGGTCTTGCTGAGCCGGACATTGAGGCTGAAATGTGCCGGGCCGGTGAGCGAGTTCACGGGCAGCAGCGGCTCTCCAGCCTTTGGCAAAGTATCGAAATTACCAAAGGGCGTGCAGACTACGGAACTGATTGTGCCGGGGGGCGGGCACGAGCCCAGCGGAGCATACGCCGGCCGCTGGTTGAATTGCGAACTGCCGATCAAGTCCTGGCTGAGCGTAATGCTGTAAGGCACGCCGGAAGAAGCAAACATGAACGGGCTCAGCCGGATGCCGTGGGGCAGGGCAAAGGTCCCAATCACGAACACCCGATTGCGGATGTCGAAGGCCGCCCGGCCGTAGTCCTGCTGGAGGTTGAAGGGATTCGAAGGGAAGCCGGGTGAAGCGTTGCCCCCGAATACGTCGCTGCTGGCATAGTTCAGCGTGTAGTAGCTGGTGATGGTGAACCTCTGTCCCGAGCGGATGTTCACCTGGACGATGAACTGGTTCTGCCGCACCGTGCCTTCGGATTGGTACTGGTAAATGTTTTCGGCCACGCCGTTGGGGTACACCGGGGCCGTGGGATAGCCGCTGATCGGCGTATTGATGTTGTTGGTTAGCAACTGGTCGAACCCGCGAGTGTTCAAGTAAGTGAGGGAGAGATTCGCAGACCGGGTGAGTTGGCGCTCCAGCACCACAGCAGTCTGTAGCAAGCCGGGGGCATGCAGATTCGGGGAGATGCGATAGATGGTGGGCAGCGCCGTCGCAACGACCGGAGGAGGCATTGGCAGCGTCTTGCATTCCGCCACGTTCAGCGGGAGCGTCATCGAGGGGCCGCTGGGGAGCGCAAAGCACGGCGCGTTCACCAGGTATTGGACCTGCACCGTGCCGTTCAGGCGCTCCGCCTGCAAAATCAGGTTCTGCGTAAAGCGGTCGTAGAACAGCCCGGAGCCAACGCGCAGCACCGTCTTGGGCGCGGACTTTCCGCGGCCGATGCCCCAGGCCAGGGCCACGCGCGGAGCCCAGTCCAGGTTGTCGCTGATTCCAGTCTGCATCTCCAGGCGCAGGCCGGCGCTGAGCGTCAGATTGGGACGCACTTTCCAGTCGTCCTGGATGTACGGGCCGGCGTCGAACTCCGTGGCTGTGGTCTGCATCGCGGGGGACGTGGTGCACACGCCGCCCGCCCCCGGCACGCAGACGTTGAAGAATTGGGCGCCCTGCACCTGCACCGCAGGCGGCGCCCCGGCAGCCGTCAGCGTGGTCAGCGCCGCCTGATAGGCCTGCAGGGAAGGGAAGGAAAAGCTGCCGTTGAAGCTCGTATTGGCGGTGTTGTTATCCACGAATTCCCGGAAGCGCACCCCGAATTTTATGGTGTGATTCTTGTGCAGAATCTGCGTGTAATTCTGAAACTCGTACCGGTTCTGTGTGTCGGACACAAGGTTCTGCAAGTTGCCGCCGTCCGTGAACGCTCCCGCAACGCTCACCTGCAGCGCGGTGCTTGCCGGAGTGAAGGTCGTGGGCTCATGCAGAAACTGAAAGCGGGTTTCATTGACGATGTTCGCTCCGAACACTTGCGTGTCACTGATTTGCAGCGTGTGTTCCGCGGCCAGCGAGTCCAGGGCCTGCTGGGCCAGCGAGAACCCGGAGGTCAACCCGAGGTTGCTCTGGTCGTTGCGCTCGTACTGGTAGCGGACATTGAGCGTGTTGTTCGGGGTCAACTGATAATCCACACGGGGCCCCAGGTTCAGCCGCTTGCGGGGCGTGGCCACGGAATCGTTGAGCGGCACGGTGGTGAGGTTGGGGCTGGAGCTGGTGTAGCAGGTGGTGTCCAGCAGGCACTGTGGCCCCGTGGCGTGAACCACTGAGACGTCGTTGATGTCCCGGTACTGGAAGTTGAAAAAGATCGAGGTCTTCTTGCCCAGCGGCCCGCCGACGTTTCCGTTATACAAAGTCGAATAGTAACTGGGCTCCTCTGTGGCAAACGGGTTCTTGGAGTTGAACGAGGCGTCGTTTCCCTGAACATTCACCTCGCCGTGCCATTGGTTGGCGCCCGGCTTGGTGAAAATCTCCACGCGCCCGTATCCCAGCTTGTCGTATTCGGTGGAGAAGGGATTCTGGTTGATGCGGATTTCACGGATTGCCGATTTGGGAGGAAGCTGGCCAGCGGTGAATCCGTCAATGTAAATCTGGCCGCCATTGGGACCCGCGGAAGGACCCGCGAGCGCCGTCAGGTCGTTCTGGAGATCATCGGGGTCATCGGAAAGCGCTTCCAGGTCCTTCTCGGTCATCACGATGGCCCCGGCGTTGTTCTCCGGGCTCACTTCCACGTTGGGCGTTACCCCCTCGACGATCACCTTTTCTTCCTGCACCGCCAGCTCCAGCTTGATGTCGAATTTCTGCGCCGGCCCGGCGGCCACGGCCACGTCCAGCACTTCAAATGGTGCGAACCCTTTGGCGGTCACGTCCACCGCATACTTGCCCGGTGCCAGCCCCTTGATTTCATACGCTCCGTCATGCCCGGTTTCCACCGTGGATGCCTTGCCGGCCGCCGGAGTCACCGCCACCTTTGCGCCGGCCACGGCCGCGCCCGAGGGATCCGTCACCACGCCATGCAATCCGCCCGTGCCACCTTGCGGTTGAGCGCTTGCAGGCAAAGAGATCAGAACGCAGGCGAGAATTAATATGAAATTTAGACGTTTCGTCATTCGCGATCCCATGCCCACTCCTAAGCGAGATTCCCTCGGCTGCGAATCTAGGTTCCCGGGCGGCGAAAATCGCTGAGGCCTTCAAAGCTGCGCCGCTCAGCGGGAAACGATGCACCATACATTCAAGCGGCGGGAATCACAGCGTTTGCTTCCGGGCTGCGTTAGGACCCGGGCGGTTCGCCGCCCTCTCCCATGGCGCCGCCCCCCATCGTCCAGGGCGAAAGCGTGAATCCTTGCGCGCCGCGGGGCGTGGCCGTCAAAATCGGCTCGACGCCGCCCAGAAGAGTGATGGCGGTGACCTCGGATGCGGAGGCGCCTCCTGAAGCCACCAGAATTACCGCCTGGCCTTTTTGCAAATCGGCGAGCGTCACCTGCGGCAGGCGGTTGATCATCTGCTGAAAGTCTCGGGTGCCTCCGGGACGCGCCCCGCCCGCCGCGCTGGTTCCCGCACCGGCGGGACCGCCCGCGCGCTGCTCGCCCGCAGCGGCTGCCACCTGCGCCGGACTCCCGGGTGCGGCGCCTCCTGCACCTGGCGCCCCGGAAGCTTCCGCGGAGGCCGCAGCCTTCAGCCGTATGGCCATGCCTTGAGCCATCTCCGGTGGCAGCTTGCGAAGCTGCGATTGCGCGGAAATGTGAATGGTCACGGTTTGTTTCGAAAGCAGATCGTTCACAGTCAGGGTCATCGCCCCGGGGTCCAGAGTGGAGATGGTGCCGGCGATATTGCGGAACGTTCCGGAGACCACTTCTTCCGCTGCCATTTCCGCGCCGTCTGCGCTGCGCGTGCCGCGAGCACGGAGCTGGTCGCCCGGTTTCACCTGATTCAGCGGAGCGGGCCTGGCGTCGTCGAATTTGACGGAATCGGGCGCATAGCGCCGCAAAATGGTTTGCTGCGTGGTGCGAATCACTACCGGCTTGGCCCCGCCGAGCGAGCCGACGGATACGGTGATGGTGCCGGCCGCGGGATCCACCGCCTTCACCAGCCCGCCGATCCCATGCGCCTGCCAATCCGCGCGTTCCTTCTGCTGCTTGGCCTGAATGTCCAGATGCTTGATGGCGATCACTTCCAGGCCGATGAGGGTTTTTCCGTCGGGGGCCAGGGTGCCCCGCACGCGAATGCGGTCGTCCTTCTGCAACTCGGATAGCTGAAGGGGTACCGCGTGCGAGAGGTCTTTCTCGCCGGGTTCGACCCGCAGCAGGCGCGCGCCTTCCTTCACGTTCACGGTGACGTCCGGGCCGGAATCCGGGCTCAGCCGGATGACGTTTCCCTCGATGGATTTCACCGAGCCCAGCACCCGTTCCAGTTTCGGTTGCTTTCCGGCCTGCGCCTCTGCGACTCTTTCCGGCTGAGCAACCGCCATGGCCGCGCCCGCGATCCCTGCCGTTAACAAAAGCGCCGCAGCCGCGAACCAATGAACAAGCTTCCGCATTGTCACTGCAATCCTTTCCGATGGCATGTTCCCTGAGCCATTCTGCAGGGCCAGGTCTAAAGCCCCGCAGGCCGCCCGCCGAAGGCGGGCCTGACGACGCCATCCCGCGCTTGGGGGACTGCGCGCCGCAGCCGGGCTCCCGGTGCCGACCGCACCAGTGCCCCGCTCCATCTTCGCTTTATAGACGTACCACGCGGCAGATTGCGTTACGAGAAGTTTCTAGCGCGGACGCAGCCCCGCTCACCGTCGGTGCTTCTGTGGGTCCTCACGCCAGAGAAAATGGAGGCGGCCCCACGGTATCAGGCCAACAAGAACGCTGAGCGCGCCGAGGAAAATGGTGAACTGTGCGGGAATATTCTCTTCCATCCAGTTCGAGTAAATCGGTTTGCCGCGGAGAATTTGGCCATACCCCTAAAATGCGATGGAGGCCCCGCCCGCAATCAAGAGCAAGCGCTCGCCCCAGTTCAAATCTGTTCGCCGCAGCCGCTTCTTCAGGCTTGTGATTCTCGTTCGTCAGCCGGAAGCCAAACCGGGAGCATTGCGGGCGATCATGGTTGTCGCGGCGGCCGCGACGGAGGAATCTGCCGCGGCAGTTGCTCCGGCGCCGGCGCGGCCCTTTTTCTTTGGTCCAGCATTCCGATATCACCGCGTTAACTATAGAACAAAGTACCCGGACTGAGCTAGACGTTCTGCTGCGGCGCGGATTTGGGTGTACCACATTGCGGCGGTAGCGCGTACAGGCTGAATCCGCCTGCGGCGGACTCTGCTACCACGCCGTCTCAAACTGAGATTGTGCGATTCGGCACGCTTGTTGGGGCTTTCGTTGACTCAAAATGAGACTGCGCCGTAGGCTAACTCAGTCACTGCGGCGTTGCTTGGACCGCCGCCCTGACCTGAAGTCCCGCGTTGCCGGGACGGAAATTCGAAAATTCAGAAGCACAGACTGCGCGCAGGCCCTGACCCCTTCATGCGTGCCACTCAACAGGTTCCTCCGGCGGAGGCGTCTCGCCCTGGCGCCCCTCTCCAGCAGTTCGTCGTGGACCTTGCCACGCGATTCTCCTCCTGTGCCTGGCTGGCGGACCGCATTGATGCCTTTTGCCGCGCTTTGCGCGAGTACTTTGACCCCAGCGCGGTCTTCTACTGGGAGCCGGGCGAAGGCGGCACCCTGGAACTGGCCGGATCCGCGGGACGCGCCGCGCGCCCGGGGCGAGCTTCCCGCCTCACGGCAGAGCTGAATCCCGCGGCTTTTGAAATTCTGCGCGACGGGAAAGCGCGAGTGCTCCCCGCGCTGCATCGCCCGGATGCGTCGCGCGTTTGGGGCTATCCCGGGCGGTCGGTGCTGGCCGCGCCGGTGGCTTCGAGCGGCGCCGGCGAGCAGGCCGGGCTCGTGGCTCTCTTCCACGACAGCAACCCGCAATTCTTTACGGAAGAAATGGCCGCGCAGGCCGCCGTGATTGCCATGTTTGCCGGGGCGGCTTTCGAGGCGGCGCGCCTGGCCGCTTCCGCGGAGCAGCACCGCCAGCGCTCGGAAAACCTGATGAGCCTGGCGCTGGAGCTGCATCCCTCCATGCGCCTGCCGGATTTTGCGCGGCGCTTCACGCTGCACGCCATGAGCATGTTGCGCGCGCGTGTGGGCACGCTGCTGCTGGCGCGCGGCTCGCGCATGGAGACCGTTTTTACCCAGGCGCCGGAAGGCAGCCCGGCGGGCGTACTGCAGCGCGGACTGGAGATTGCTTTGTACGGCTTGGCCACGGCGCATCCCGCAAACGTGATCACCGGCTCCGCCGCGGAACTGGTGGGCGGCGACCTGGCCGGCGCGCTGGGTTGGGAAGACTGCGTGGCGGTGCGGCTGGACACCAGCGCGGCCGAGCTGCTCGGCGTGCTCTGCCTGGCCAATCGCGGGCGCGAGCTGACTCCCGCGGACCGCAACCTGCTGGCCGCGCTGGCCGGCCACGCCTCCGTCACCATGGAAAATTCCGGGCTGCTCAGCCGCATCGAGCAGTCGCGCAAGCAGTGGATCGAGGTTTTTGACGCCATTACGGACTTCATCGTGGTGCACGACGAGCAGCGCAGCCTGGTGCGCATCAACCGCTCGCTCGCCGCGTTCATCGGCGCCTCGCCCACGGAGCTGATCGGCGTCAACATGCGGCAACTGGTGCCCTTTTTGGGCGCCGCGGGCGAGGAGGGATGCCCCTTCTGCCGCGGCAGCGCGGGCAGCGAAGAAGAGGAATACATCCACACGTACCAGGACCGCGTCTACCTGATCTCCACTTCGCGCATTCCGGGCACGCCGGATGAGGGCGTGCGCACCATTCACGTGCTGAAAGACATCACCGACCGGCGCGAGGCCGAGCGCCGCTACCGGGAGCTTTTCGACAATATTCAAGAGGGGCTGTTTTTCGCCACGCCGGACGGCCGCTTTCTCGAAGTCAACAATGCGCTGGTGCGCATGCTGGGCTACGAAAGTCGCGAAGAAGTGCTGGAGGCGGACCTGGCCCGCCAGGTGTTCATGCACGCGGAAGACTGGCGGCGCTTTGCCGATACCATCGAGCGCACCGGGATCCTGCGGAACTACGAAGTGATGATGCGCCGGAAAGACGGCTCGGTGATTCACACCCTGCAGAACATCCTGGCGGTGCGCAACGGGCAGGGCCGCGTGGTGCAGTACCGCGGGCTGATGCTGGATGTGACCGAGCAGAAAACCTACCAGGCGCAACTCCAGCGCGAGCGCGACTTCAACCGCAAGATCCTGAATAACACCGCCAGCATGATCCTCGTGCTGGACACCGCGGGCCTGGTGACCTACGCCAATCGCCGCTGCTTCGAAACCGGATACACGGAACCGGACTTGCTGGGCCGCCCGCTGACGCACCTGGTGCCCCAGGCCTCGCGCGGGCGGCTTTCCGAGGCGCTGGAGCACGCCTTGCAGGGCCGGCTGCGCGACAACTTTGAAATTCCCGTCCTGCGCCCGGACGGCAAGACCGGGCAGTTCTCCGTCAACCTGAGCCCCATGCGCGGCGAGCAGGGAACGGTGGANCAGCATCGTGGCGGTGATGACGGACATCACGGACGCGGCCACGCTGCAAGCCAAACTCGTGCACGCGGAAAAAATGGCCACGGTGGGCAACCTGGTTTCCGGCGTGGCCCACGAGGTCAATAACCCGCTCACCGCCATCCTCGGATTCACCGATCTGCTTCTGGAGAACCCGGAGATTCCCGATGCGGCCAAGGCCGACCTCCAAGTGGTGTTGCAGGAAGCGCAGCGCACCAAAGTGATTGTCCAGAACCTGCTCAGCTTTGCCCGCCAGGCGCCCGCCAAACGCCAGCCCGTGCAGGTGAACAGCGTGCTCCGGCACACCCTGAAGCTGCGCAGCTACGACTTCACCAGCCACGGCGTGGAGGTGGTGGAGCGCCTGGATCCCGCGCTGCCGGAAATTCTGGGCGACGCCCACCAGCTCCAGCAGGTTTTTCTGAACATCCTGAACAATTCCTATGACGCGGTGCGCGAAACCGGCCGTCCCGCGCGCATTGAAATCGAGACCGCGCGCCGCGGCGATTTTGTTGAGACCAGCATCCGCGACAACGGCACGGGCATCTCCCATCCGGAGCTGATCTTCGATCCCTTCTTCACCACCAAGGAAGTGGGCAAAGGCACCGGTCTGGGGCTGAGCATTTGTTATGGAATCGTGCGCGAGCACGGCGGCGACATCCTGTGCCAGAACAATGATGGCGCGCCCGGCTGCACCTTTCTGGTGCGCCTGCCGCTGGCCGCGCCGCTGGCCGCCGCGGGCGGAAGGGCGGAGAGGGCGCCATGACCCGCGCCGACGGTGAAAAAACCACCCGTCCTGTTCTGCTGATTGAGGACGAGCCGGGCGTCACCGCATTCGTCAGTGCCGTCTTGGAGCGCCGCGGCTATCGCGTGGCCCGGGCCAATTCCGGCGCCGAAGGCCTGCGCCTGCTCGAGGCCCAGGATTTTTCCGGGGTCATCTCCGATATCCGCACGCCCGGGGGAGTAAGCGGCGCGGACGTGCAGACCTGGATCCGGCGCCACCGTCCGGCGCTCGATGGCCGGCTGGTGTTCATCACCGGAGACGTGGCCAACGCCGAGACCTTGGCCCTCTTGCGGCACACCGGAGCCCCCTGCGTGGAAAAGCCCTTCCGCGCGCGGCAGTTGCTGGACGTGGTGGAAAAGACCTTTGGTGCTCCATGAAGGACGACCTGAGAATCCGCTTCCTGATCGTGGATGACGAGCAAAGCATCCGCAAGCTGTGCATGACCATTGGCGGCTCCTTGGGCTTCCACTGCACGGAGGCGGAAAGCGGCGAAGCCGCAGTCGAGCGGCTGGAGGCGGAAGCCCCGGACATCATCATGGCGGACCTGAAGCTGCCGCAAATGTCCGGAATCGACCTGCTGCGCCACGTCAAATCGGCGCTGCCGCGTACGGAAGTGGCCATCATGACCGGCCACGGCTCGGTGGAGTCCGCGGTGACGGCCATGAAGCTGGGCGCTTACGATTACATCGAGAAGCCCTTTCGCGTCGAAGCGCTGCGTCTTTTCCTCCAGCGCATGGCGGAAAAAGTGCGCCTGGTGGCGGAGAACGAATTCCTGCGTGAGCGCGTGAACGCGCAGGAGGAGTTCAGCGGCATCGTGGGCACTTCCGCGAAGATCCAGGACGTGTTGCGCGTGGCCGCGCGCCTGCGCGATACGCGCACGCCGGTGCTGATTACCGGCGAAAGCGGCACAGGCAAGGAGCTGGTGGCGCGCGCCATCCATTACGGCGGGCCGCTGGCCAAAATGCCCTTCATTGCCGTGGACTGCGGCTCGCTTGTGCCTACGCTCATGGAAAGCGAGCTCTTCGGCTATGAGAAGGGCGCGTTCACCGGGGCCATGAAGTCCAAACCGGGGCTTTTTCAGGCCGCCAATGGCGGGTCGATCTTCCTGGATGAGATTGGCGAGCTGCCTCTGGAGATGCAGGCCAAGCTGCTGCGCGTGCTCCAGGAAAAAGAAGTACGGCCGGTGGGCAGCAACGAAAAGGTGCAGGTCGACGTGCGCATCATCGCCGCCACCAACCGCGACCTGGAGAACGCCTACCGCGCCGGCGTGTTCCGCAAGGATTTGTATTTCCGGTTGAACGTGGTCACCGTGCACATGCCCGCGTTGCGCGAGCGCAAGTCGGACATTCCCATGCTGGTGCATTTCTTCCTGGATCGCTATGCACCCGGAGAGAACATCCACGTATCTTCGGAGGCCATGAAAGCACTTCTGGAATATGACTGGCCGGGCAACATCCGCGAGCTGGAAAATTGCATTGCCCGTGCGGTGGTGCTGGGCGACCGCAAGACGGTGCAGGCCGCGGACCTGCCGCCCGCCGTCTGCGAAGCTGCCGGTGAGGGCGGGCCCGTGGCCGCCGCCGCAGCGGCCTCCGCCCATCCGGGCTCTTCACAGCTTCAGGATATGGAGTATCAGACCATTCTGCGCGTTTATCGCGAGGCGGGCGGTGATAAGGTGCTGACCGGGAAAATGCTGGGGATCAGCCGGGCCACGCTTTACCGTAAATTGAAGCGCTACGGAATCGATCCCAAAATCTAAGCGCGAGCGCAGCAGATCAGCCGGGAGCAATTTTCCGCACCCGCCCTCTGCCCCGCCTCCGATAAATCTGCAGGGGCGGCCTTACGCCGCCTTCTCTTGCCGAATCTGGCGGGAGAAACCCGCCGCTACAAACGCGCGGGCCTCTTCGAAAATCCGCTGGCACCGCCAATCCTGCGCCGGGGGAGACCTCACGGCGCTGTTTTCTTTTTCGGATTGTGGTACTCGCACGTCTCCACGATTTTGGTGGGATCCACGGCCTCTTTATCGAGTTGCAGTTCGGTGATCTTCCCTTCCTTGTCGATAAGGATGTTGATGCGCCGCGCCGCCTTGTATTTCGGGTTGTAGAGGCCGTATTGGCGGGTTACGTCGCCGCCCCAGTCGCTCAGCAGCGGAAAGGTGACGCCGATTTTCTCGCCGAAGGCCTTGTTGCTGAACATGCTGTCCATGCTGATACCCAGGACCTGGGTGTCTGCCGCTTCCAGACGCTGCAAATTCTTCTGGAAGTTTTGCAGTTGCAGGGTTCAACCCCCGGTAAAGGCGAAAATATAGAACGCCAGCACCACACTCCTCTGGCCGCGGAAGTCATGCAGGGAGACTTCCTTGCCGCTCTGGTCCCGCAAGGTAAAGTCTGGAGCCACATCGCCCACTTTGAGCGTCAGCTCTGGCGGACCTTCCTTTTGCATTCCCTGAGCGAGCAGGCGCGGGCCGGGAGCCGCGGCCGCGAGCACGAACGCTGAAAATCCAAGAATGCCAATAATCTTTCTGCGCATGAGCACCTCTGGCCCCTTTGCTTCGGGGCGAGGGAAAGCGTACCCGCGTTCCGCAGGCCGGGTCAATGGATGCTTTCAGGGATATCCGTTATAGTTCCCGCATGATTGCGGTGCGCGCAGCCACACCTGCCGATGCGGCGGCGATTTGGGCCATTCTCGAGCCCACCTTACGCGCTGGGGAAACTTACACGCTGCCCCAGGAGATGACGCGCGAGGCGGCGCTGGCGTGGTGGCACGCGCCGGCGCACGAAGTATTTGTTGCGGACGAAAATGGCGCTCTGGTGGGCACCTATTTTCTGCGCGCCAACCAGCAGGGTCGCGGAGCCCATGTGGCCAACTGTGGATACATCACCGCCCCGCACGCCTCCGGCCGGGGAGTCGCCCGGGCCATGTGCGCGCATTCCCTCGAGCGCGCCCGCGCACGCGGCTTCCGCGCCATGCAGTTTAATTTTGTAGTCAGCACCAATGCGCGCGCCGTGCGCCTCTGGCAAGATTTCGGCTTCGAAATCGTGGGCCGGTTGCCCAGTGCCTTCCAGCATCCCACCGCCGGATTCGTGGACGCGTTTGTGATGTATCGCTTGCTGTGATTTGGCAGTTCTCGCTGCACGCGGACAGGCGGAATGCCTGTCCCACCAGTGCTACAATCCGTGATTTATTTTGGGTGGCTGGAGAAGAATGTTGCAGTTTGTCACAGCAGGGGAGTCGCACGGGCAGGCGCTGGTGGCCTGGATCTCCGGGCTGCCCGCGGGGCTGCGCGTGGATTTCGAATTTGTGAACGGCGAGCTGCACCGGCGGCAGCTCGGCTACGGCCGCGGCGGGCGGCAGAAGATCGAGAAGGACCGCGCGGAGGCGATCGCAGGAATCCGCCACGGGCAGACCATCGGCGCGCCCGTCGCGCTGCGCATCGAGAACCGGGATTGGGCCAACTGGGAGAAGGCGCTGCCGGTGGAGGACGCGCCCGAGTTTGCCGATGAAAAACGCGCGCTCACCGCGCCGCGGCCGGGCCACGCGGACCTGGCCGGCGCGCTGAAGTTCAATCTGCATGACGCGCGCTACGTGCTGGAGCGCGCCTCGGCGCGCGAATCCGCTGCACGCACTGCCGCGGGCGCGTTGGCCAAACTGTTGCTGGCGGAGTTCGGCATCCGCGTTCTGAGCCACGTGATCCGCGTGGGCGCCGCGGCGCTGGAACGCGAGGCCACCTGGCCCGAAATCGAGGCCGTCTGTGCCCGGCTGGAATCGCTGTTTCGCTGCGTGGATGCCGGCGTCGAGACGCGAATGCGAGAAGCCGTGGACAATGCGCGGCGTGAGGGCGACTCCGTGGGTGGCGTCTTCGAAGTGGTGGCGTGCGGCGTTCCGCCCGGCCTGGGCACGCACGCGCAATGGGACCAAAAGCTGGACGGCCGCCTGGCCGCCGCGCTGATGAGTTTGCAGGCGGTGAAAGCGGTGGAAATCGGAGCGGGCCTGGCCGGCGCCGCCGCCCCTGGCTCGACCGTGCAAGACGAAATCGGCTACGATTCTGCCGGGCGGCGTTTTGTGCGGCGCTCCAACCGCGCCGGCGGGATCGAAGGCGGAATGACCAACGGTGAAAACGTGGTGCTGCGCGGATACCTCAAGCCCATCTCCACGCTGCGGCGCCCGCTGGAGACGGCGGACCTGGTAACCAAAGAGCCGGTGAAAGCGGCCTACGAACGTTCGGATGTGTGCGTGGTCCCGGCCGCGGGAGTGGCCGCGGAAGCCATGGTGGCATTTGTCCTGGCACAGGCTTTCCTGGAAAAGTTCGGCGGCGATTCGCTGGAAGAGACCCGGCGGAACTACCAGGGCTACCGCAGACAGCTGTCGGACTTCTAGCCTCAAGCGGAGAGCAGGCAGCCCGAAGGGCGGTGATTGCGGGAGCGGACGGGTGATCGCGGCTCTCGCCTTTTGCCGGCGCGTTCGAAGCGCCAGCAAGGAGGGTAAGGTAGAAGGGAAAGAGCAGCCCAAATGCCGTGTCCTGCGATTCACGGCCGTGCGCCGGGAGCCACGGTGCAAAAAGGCGGGAAGCCCGGCTTCCGGGCCTCTCGCACCAAAAAGCCTTCGGGTTGCCTTGGCCGGGAGGCAGGCTGTCCCATGGGAGTGAGAGAAACGAAATGATCTATCCGATTGTCAAATACGGCGACTCGGTGCTGGAGCGGCCCACCTCGCCAGTCACGGTCTTCGATGAGGAACTGCGCAAACTCACCGAAGACATGTTCGAGTCCATGTATGCGGCGCGCGGGGTGGGCCTGGCGGCCACGCAAATCGGCAAGTCCATGCGCCTGGCGGTGGTGGACGTCTCTTCGGGAAAGAACGCGGAGGCGCGCATCGTGCTGGCCAATCCGGAGATCACTCATGCCGAAGGCGAGCAGCGCGAGGAGGAGGGCTGCCTCTCCTTGCCCGATTTCCGGGGCACGGTCGCCCGGCCCATGTTCGTTACCGTGCGCGCCCAGGACGTCACCGGGCAGACGTTTGAAATGAGGGGCGAGCAACTGCTGGCCCGCGCGTTTTGCCACGAGATTGACCATCTGGATGGCGTGCTCTTCATCCAGCACCTGAGCATGCTCAAACGCGACCTGATCAAACGCAAAATCAAGAAGCTGCGCAAGAACGGCGAGTGGTGACCGGCGAGGCAGCGCACGCATGCGAGTCGTTTTTTGCGGCACGCCGGAGATCGCGGTCCCCACGCTGCGGCGTCTCGTGGCCGCTCCGGAGCATCACGTGGCTGGGGTGGTTACCCAGCCGGACCGGCCCCGCGGACGCCGGAGCGAGCCCGCCGAGCCGGCGATNCCCGCCGAGCCGGCGATAAAGATTGCCGCGCGGGCCGCCGGTGTGCAGGTTTTCCAGCCTGAGAAGATCCGCTCGCCGGAAGCCCAGGCCTGGCTGGAGGAAAAAGCACCGGACATCGCGGTGCTGATCGCCTATGGGCAGATTCTTCCGGCGCGTCTGCTGGCCATCCCCCGGCTCGGATGGATCAACCTCCATGCCTCGCTCCTGCCGCGCTATCGCGGCGCGGCGCCGATCGCCTGGGCCATCGCGCGCGGGGAAACGCGCTCCGGCATCACCATCATGCAGATTGACCCGGGCATGGACACTGGCCCTATCCTGCTGCAACAGGAAATGGAAATTGGCGGGGAGGAGACCGCGCCGGATCTTTCCGCGCGCATGGGCGCGGCCGGCGCCCCGCTGATTCTCGAAACTCTCGCGGGGCTGGAGCAGGGCACGCTCCGGGCGCAACCGCAGGATCCTTCGCAGGCCACCTACGCTCCGATGCTGAAACGCGAAGACGGGCGCATCTCCTGGGAGATGACCTCTGGGGAGATCTACAACCGCATGCGCGGTTTCGCGCCCTGGCCGGGAACGTTTGCCGAGTTTCGCGGTAAACGCGTGCACGTGTGGGGACGGCCCGTCCAGCCGCCGGGAGATCTTGCAGGCGGCCGCACGGTGGCTCCCGGAGCCATCCACACGCCAGCCGGCCGCATGGTGGTCGCTTGTGGCGCGAACTCGTGGTTGGAGATCAGCGAAGTGCAGCCGGAGGGCCGCAAACGCATGACCGCCCGCGAATTCCTTAGCGGGGCGCGGCTCGGGCCGGACGAGCGCTTGCAGTGAAAATCTCTCCCGCGCGAACGGCTGCGTTTGACGCCTTGCTCCGCGTGGAGCGCGACGCCGCCTTCGCCAGCGAGGCGCTTGATGCATTACTGCGGCGCGCGAAGGCCAAAGGAGCCGACTGCGCGCTGGCCACCGAACTGGCGCTGGGCGTGCTGCGTTGGCGCCGGTTGCTCGATTTCCTGATCGAGCGCCTGGTGCAGCGCCCCGCGGAATCGCTGGACCTGGAGGTGCTGCTCGCCCTCCGCCTGGGGATTTACCAACAGCGTTATTTATCTCGCGTGCCGTCCTCTGCGGCGGTGAATGACAGTGTGGAGCTGGTGAAGCGCGCGAGAAAAAGCTCCGCAGCCGGACTGGTCAACGCCGCGCTTCGCCGCGCTACCCGCGACGAGATGCTGCACAAACCCGCAGAGGAAATCATCCCCAGGGAGAGATCTGCCGCGGAGCGGATGGCCCTGGCCTGGTCCCATCCCACCTGGCTGGTGGAACGCTGGCTCGCGCGGTACGGCGAAGCAGAAACGCGCGCGCTGCTCGAGGCCAACAATCGGCCTCCGAGGTTCACCGCCGCATTTCTCGACCCTGGAGCTCAGGAGCAGGTGCTCGAGGCCATGCGGCAATTGGGCTCTCCGCCCGAGCCGGGACGATGGCTCAAGTCCGCCGTGGAATTCCGCCGCACCGAAACCCCGGGACCACCGGACGGGGCTCGCGGGGCGGTGGCAATGATCAGTCAGGCACGAATCAATTGGCTCGTGCAGGATGAAGCGTCGCAGATGATTCCGTTCCTGCTCGATGTTCACCCGGGCGACCGCGTGTTGGACCTCTGCGCCGCGCCGGGCGGCAAGACGGCGCGGCTCCTGCAGCAAGCCGGAGCGGGGCGGGGAATTGTGATCGCCTGCGATATGCACCTCCACCGGCTTCGCCAGATGCGCGAATTCCTGAACAGCGTCTCTGCCAGCGAGGCGCGTTATGTGGCGCTGGACGGCACCCGGCCACTCCCCTTTGGTACCCGCTTCGACCGCATCCTGGTGGACGCGCCGTGCAGCGGCACCGGCACGCTGGCGCGCAATCCGGAAATCCGCTGGCGGCTGCGGCGCGAGGATCTGACTGCTCTGGCGGAGAAACAAAGAGCGCTGCTTTCCCATGCCCTGCAGCAGCTCGCGCCGGGCGGGCGGCTGGTGTACTCCACCTGCTCGCTGGAGCCGGAGGAAAATGAGGAAGTGATGGCGGCGGCGCTGGCCGGGCGCCGAGGGATCCGCCGAATCAGCGGGGCCGCAGCGCTCGCGCCCCATCTTTCGCAGGCGGCGGACCCATCATCGCTTTTCGATTCCCAGGGCCACTTGCGCACCGTGCCTTCCGTGCACGGAACGGATGGATTCTTCGCTGCCTGCATGGCAGCGGGTTAGCGCCCGCCAGGCACGGAGCGCCGCGGCGGAAAAAGCGCTGCATTTGAAGCGGGGCCCGCCGCGTGCTAGCCTCGCAAAGGAAATCCGATGCCTCACGAGTCCGTGCCTCTATTCCTGCGTATTGCGTGGCGCATCCTCTTGCTGCTGATGGTGGCCTTCCTGAGCATGCTGGCCGCCATCCGCTACACCATCCATGGCCGCGAAGTGCTCGTGCCGAATTTGAGCAAAATGCGTGCGGGAGATGCCCAGCAGCGGCTGGCAGACCTCGGCCTGGGAATTAAGATCGAAGATCGCGCCTACAGCGATCTGCCGCGAGACAGCGTGATTCGCCAGAGTCCCCGCCCGGGTGAAAGCGTGCGCAAATCCCAGCGCGTCCACGTGGTGGTGAGTCTGGGTCCGCAGGCGCGGCCCGTGCCGGACCTGGTGGGGAAGAGCCAGCGCTTTGCGCGCATCGGCCTGCTGGAAGCAGGCATGCAACTGGGTCACGTCTCTAGCACCTATCTCCAGGGGGTGGATGCGGACACCGTAGCCCAACAGGATCCGCCGGGCAACGTCAAGGCTACGCACAGCCCGCGGGTGGACCTGCTTGTTTCCCTCGGAGCGCCGCCAGAAGCCTATGTGATGCCGGATCTGGCCGGGCTCTCGCCCCTGCAGGCCCAGGAGCGGCTGACGGCGATGGGTTTGGTCCTGGGAAAGTACCTGATCGTTCCGGGTTCTGCGGAGCGGCGCGGCGTCGTGCTGGGCCAGTCGGCGGCTCGGGGCAGCCGCGTCTCCGCCGGTACCATAGTGGACATTCAGCTTGGCGGATGACGCTGGCGCCCGGCGGGGAGCCCTGTGGTAAAATCCCAACGGTTCGGAGAATGAACTCTCACCTGGAAATTGCGCCTTCCATACTTGCCGCGGACTTCGCGGCGCTGGGCGATGCCGTCCGGGCTATCGAGGCCGGCGGCGCGGAATTGATCCACGTGGACGTGATGGATGGCCACTTTGTGCCCAATATTTCCATCGGCATCCCGGTGGTCGAGTCCCTGCGCAAAGCAACCCGGCTTCCGCTGGACGTGCATCTGATGATTGAACATCCGGACCGCTACGTGGACGCCTTCGCAGACGCCGGCGCGGATACCCTGATCATCCATCAGGAGGTGAGCTACCACTTGCAGCGTTCGCTGGCCGCGATCCGCAACCGGAACCTGCGCGTAGGGGTGGCCATCAATCCGGCGACTCCGATCCATACCCTCAGCGAAGTCCTGGATCAGGTGGATACCGTGCTGGTGATGTCCGTGAACCCCGGGTTTGGAGGACAGAAATTCCTGCCCGGCTCGCTTCACAAGCTTCGCAAGCTGCGCGAGACCCGGGAGCAAATGGGATTTTCCTACCGCCTGGAAGTGGATGGAGGCGTGGGATTGGACACCATTCCCGAAATCGTGCGCGCGGGCGGAGAAATTCTGGTGGCCGGCACCTCCGTGTTTCATACCAAGGACCCTGCGGAAGCGGTGCGCAAGCTGCGGCAGAGCGGGACCGAAGCGCTGACCCAGAGGGTGTGATGGACAAATCAGAACGTCGTGCGCAAGCCATGGCGCTGTTGCTGGCCGGAGTCTTGTCCCTGGCCGCCTGCGAGAAGAAGGAAGTGCAGGCCAAGGGCGCCGATACTACGCAGGAGCCGGACAAGGTGCTCTACGAGCGCGCCTTGGACGATATCAAGCACGGGCACTCCGATGTGGCCCGGCTGACCCTGAAGACACTCCTCAATACCTATCCGGACAGCGAATATGTGGCCAAAGCCAAGATGGCCATTGCCGACTCCTTTTACAAGGATGGCGGGACGGAGGGCCTGGCCCAGGCCGTAGCCGAGTACAAGGACTTCGAGACGTTTTTCCCTTATTTGGAGGAAGCATCCCTGGCCCAGTTTCGCGTGGCCATGGCACATTACCGCCAGATGGAAAAGCCGGACCGCGATACCACTCAGGCGCAATTGGCCGAGCAGGAGTTTCAGACTTATCTGCTGAAATATCCCCAGGGTCCCCAGGCCGCAGAGGCCGAGCAGCGGCTGCGTGAGGTGCAGGAGGTCCTGGCGGAAGGCGAATACCGCATCGCAGACTATTACTACAAGAGAGGGTCGTATCACGCCTCTGCGGCGCGGCTGACGGAGATCGCGGACCGCTATCCGCTCTACAGCCATGCGGACGAAGCCCTGTGGATGCTCGCCCGCTCTGCGGATCGTTACGAGGCCACCAAACATTACGCTGCGGAGTATTACGCGCGCATCGTCCGCGACTATCCGCTTTCTCCCCATGCGGCAGACGCAAAAGCCAAGCTGGAACAGGCGGGCGTTCCCGTTCCTCAACCCAACCCGCAGGCGGTCGCCCGTATGGAGGATGAGAAGCGGCATGCCAAGGAGCGGCCCGGCTTGTTCGCCAGATCCCTCGGAATGGTCAAGAATGGCCCAGACGTGACCACTGCGGCGCGCTCCGGCACGCCCCAATTGAATCCGCCGGGGGAAGACGCCGGAAATGAAACCCTGAGCGGGGGCGGCCAAACCTCCATCGTAGCCAGCGGAGGCGGAGTTACCGGGTCCAACTCGATTCCGGTGCGTACCGTAGCCGCTGGAGGCGAGTCCACAGCTGCCGCAGACCAGAGCACTGACACGGCGGCTGACGCCCAGGATGTGCCCAAGCAGCCGGCGCTGGCGGACCAGCTCCCCAATCACGACGACGGCAGCGCAAAAAAACGCGAGCAGAAGAAGGAAGAATCCTCCAGCAAGAAGAAGGGTGGACTTTGGAAAATCATACCCTTCTAGCTCCAGGGGATTTGCTCCCTCGCTGAATCGCTCCATCACCAGAACTTCACGCGGTTTCCTGTGCTGTCTCTTCGCCGGGCTTTTCGAAGTGTTCTTTGCCGCTTGAAGCCGAGCATGCTTATCCTTCCCCCTCCCTAGATCGCAGGTTCGCCAGAAGCCGTTTGGCTGGCCTGAAAATGCCACACCTTGTTGGACCCACCTCCGGGCCGAGAACAGACTGTGTAAGTATTTGAAAAGTGAAGCCATAGAGGTGCAAGAAATTGCAACCTGGGCGGCGGAGGCCTGCTCCCGATCCTGTATCCCCTGTAAATTCAATCGCTTTGTTCTGTCACGGTGGCAGGAGGATTGCTAGGTGCCACTCAGCCGCGGATACAGGCTTGCCTGGGTCCTCCGCAGCGGTTGCTGGGGAGAACGGAAGTAGGGAGGTGTTATTGAGGGCATTCAGCTCAATTTCAAGGATGCTGCTCATCGCCTTGGCCTTGCTGGTTGGCATGCTCTACACCCAGCCGGCTACGGCTGATACGCTTGATTTTTCCTGCGGGGCTGGAACATGCACCGGCACCGTCGTGCAGAGTGGTTCCAATTTCAGCAGCTCGGGTATTGGGCTCGCCGCGAGCTTCGAGAGCGATCCTTTTTCTCTCGTTTTCGATACCTCGCAACTCGGCAACTCGGGTTCGATCGAACTGCTGGAGACGGAGAACAACGTCACCTTTGTTGACTTCGTGGGGACGATCACTGGGTTCACTTCCTCGGCAAGCGGTAGCCTCACGCTCCTGAATCTGAGTGCGAACTGGTTCCCGCTGCCTTCGGATGTGACCGGCCCGGATGGCTATACGCCGTTCAGCAGCGTTATTACGCTGTCGGTCGGAGATCCCACCCTTGCGGCCTACAGCGTTGACGTTCCGATTCAAACTCCCGAACCTGCGGTTCCCGTGCTGTCCTGCGCGGGGCTTCTGGGACTCGGGCTCCTGCTGAAGCGCAAAGGCGCGGTCCTGGCCTCGCCTTCGGCCCTTCAACAGTAAAATACCCATACAATCCGCTCTTCTGAGGGGAAAGCCCTGCCGCAGTTCTGGCAGGGCTTTCTTGCGTTTGCCCGCACCGCGAGTGACCGCCTGCGAGCATTGAAAGCGCAGCCAGGAGCTGGTTTGACCGCGGAGCCCGCGGAGAATATAAATTCCTCGAGCGCAGCATGCCCTCGGATCGGCGGGCTGGACCATTCTTCCGCCGCTTGCCGGCGGCCCGATGCTCGCATTGCCACGGCCCTTCCAGTTACACTTCCTTCCATCGGAAGCAAATGGCCCAACCGGACAAATCCGCAAAGGGCGGGCAAGCCCCGCAGGAGACGCCCGGAAGCCGGGTTGCGCGCCAGTTCGCCGCGGCCATCGAGTTGCCCTTCGTCCTGGTTGCGGATGTGCTGATTGGAGGCGGAATTGGCTACTGGTTGGACGAGCGCTTTCATACTTCTCCTCTTTTCCTTCTCCTGCTTGGCGGGCTGGGCCTGGTTGCCGGAATGATGCAGATTCTGCGCGCTCTTTCGCGCCGCGGGGCGAAAAATGGCTCTTGAGGGATTTTCGGCAGATTCCACTAGGCGCAGAATCGAGAGATGGATCTTGCTGGCTGGAGGCGGCGGTACTGCCGCCGCGGCAATCTTCGCAGGCGCAGCCGCAGCGTTCGGCGTGGCACTTGGGGCTGCGCTGGCCTGGATCAATTTCCGGTGGCTGAAACAGGGGCTGGGTGCCCTCGAACAGGTGTCTCGCAGCCAGGCGGGGGCCGCGCGGGTGCGAATTCCGAAGCCTGTGCTGATGCGATTTTTTGCCCGCACGGCGTTGATTCTGGTGGTCCTGTATGTTAGCCTCGCCTATTCTTTGTTGCCTGCTTGGGCTCTTCTGGCCGGACTGTTTACCCTCGTGGTTGCGGTAATAGTGGAAAGCGTGTATCAGGTGGCTGCGGCCGGCCAGGGGAAAGAAACGCGCTAGACCGAAGGCAAGGGTGGCATGGAAGAACAGGTCCTCTGGGTAACGAAGCTGGTAAATCGCCTGCTCGGCGGCCCGGCGCTGGCGCTGCTGGACGCGCTGCATATTCAGCCGGAGAACCGCCAGTATCCTGTCCCCAACCACCTGGCCATGGAACTCGTGGTGCTGCTTTTCTCAGCCGTGTTTTTCCTCTGGCTGAAGAGGCGAATCTCCGTGGAGAGGCCGGGAGGTGCGCAGCAGTGCATGGAAATCCTGCTCACCAATCCCATGGGGGTTGGCGCGCTGGATCTGTTGAAGTCCATCGTGGGCCACCACGGAGAACGCTACCTCCCGATGATCGGAACCGTGGGAATGTTTGTGCTGATCTCCAATCTGATCAGCCTGGTGCCGGGTTTCTCTTCTCCCACCGCCGAGGTCACCGTGCCTCTCGGTTGCGCGGTTTGCGTCTTCCTCTATTACAACGTCTGTGGACTGAAGCAGCATGGCGCGCTGGGTTACGGAAAACATTTCATGGGCCCCGTTTGGTATCTTGCCCCGTTGATGATCCCCATCGAGCTCATCAGCCACGCCGCCCGGCTGCTCTCTTTGACCGTGCGCTTGTGGGTTAACATGTTCGTCAGTGAGCTTCTGTACGCCATCTTCCTGGGACTGACGGTCGCCTTGTATGTGTTCGCCAAAGGATTCAATCCGTTGCTCCAGGTCACCGGAGTTTTTCCGTTATTTGTGCCGATTATTTTCATGGGTCTGCATATCTTTGTCGCGGTGTTGCAGGCTTTTGTCTTTACCATTCTTCCCGTCGTTTATCTGAGCGGGGCGGTCGGGGAAGAGCACTGATTCATTTCTGTCCGGCATGATCGCCGTCCAGTGTGAGGCCGTTCTGCACGAGGGATGAGCGGCAACCACCTCCTGCGGCAAATTCATAACAAGGGAGAACCTGAATGAGGAAAGTGGCACCGTTTCTGCTGGTGGCCGTACTGCTGTTGATCGCCGCTCCGGCGGCCTTCGCCCAGGGCGCGGCGGAGCCTGCCGGAGGCACCAATTGGGTGGCTATTTCCGCGTCGTTCGGCATGGCCATTGCCTCCGGCGCTTGTGGCTACGCACAATCCAAGGCTTCCGCCGCGGCATCGGAATCCTTCGCCCGCAATCCAGGGGCCGGCGACCGCATCTTTACTTCACTACTGATTTCGCTCGTGCTCATCGAGTCCATGGCGCTGTACGCGTTCGCCATCGTTCTTTTGAAAGCAAAGTAGCACCCTTTCAGTTCCGAATTTCACCGAGAAAGGCCCGGGCGTTCGCCCGGGCCTTTTTCATTCCGGCTGAACAACACTGGGCATGGCTTTCTGGGATGCGCCGGGCGGCGACTCCCAATCCCTCTGTCCCTGTCAGCAGGAACACACGCCTGGAGCCGCCTTCCAATTCTCGACTGGGAATTCCAGAAAGGCGCCGTCACGGAATCAGCGCAGTGTCGTAGCGGAGATGGTGGCCAGGGTCTTGAGCGTATCCGGGAACAAGCCGAAAAAGAGCGTGGCGAAGGTCGTGAACAGCGCCACCGCGCCCACCGCCGGCGGCAGCACGGCGGGCTGCCACTCCGCCGATGGTTCGTCAAAATACATCACGCGCACCACTCGCAGGTAGTAGTACGCGGCAATCACGCTGTTTACTGCCAGCAGAATGGCCAGACCGGTGAGCTGGGAATCAAGCGCCGCCTTCAGGATGTAGAGCTTCCCCAGGAAGCCCGCGGTGATCGGCAGGCCCATCAACGATAGCAAGTAAACGGACATGCACGCCGCGGCCATCGGGCGCGTGCGGCCCAGTCCGGCCAAATCCTGAATTTCCAACCGGCGCTCCCCGGTATCCCCCAGGTGGGCCAGCAGGGTGAATGCCCCCAGTTTGGCCAGCCCATACGTGAGCACGTAAAAGAGCAGCGCGGCCACCCCCAGGGCGCTATTCGCGGCGAAGGCCACCAGCAGATAGCCCGCATTGGCAATCGAAGAATAGGCCAGCATGCGCTTTACGTTGTTCTGCACCAGCGCGGCGAGGTTGCCCAGGCACATGGTGAGCGCGGCGGAGCCCCAGATGGGTCCCAGCCAGGTGCCGCCGGCCGTGCCGAACGCGCTGTAGAATACGCGCACCAGGATGGCAAAGGCCGCGGCTTTCGGGCCGCTGGCGAACAGTCCGGTGACGGGCGTAGGCGCGCCCTCATAGACGTCCGGCGTCCAGAATTGAAACGGCGCGGCTGCGATCTTGAACGCCAGTCCTACCAGCACCAGCGCGCTGCCCAGAGCCAACAGGTCCGGCGCGGCGCGGGAACCGATCACCGCTTTTCCGATCACCGCCAGGCGCGTCGAGCCCGTGGCGCCAAATAGAATGGCCGCGCCGTATAGGAAAAACGCGGTGGCAAATGAGCCCAGCAGGAAGTATTTCAGCGCGGATTCATTTGATTTGGGCGCATTGCGGCGGAAGCCCGCCAGAATGTAGCTGGAGATGCTGCTGGCCTCCAGGCCGATGAACGCGGTGAGCAATTCCTGTGCCGAGGCCATCACCGCCATGCCCGCGCTGGCGAAGAGAACCAGCGCGTAGAATTCCCCGCGCTGCAGGCCTTCGCGTTCCAGATAGTCGAGCGAGCCCAGCATGGCCAGTACCGCGAAGGAAAAAATTGCCAGGAAGAAAAACTGGCTGAAGGCGTCGATGGATACCAATCCGGAAAAAGCGGCTCCGGGATGCCGCGCGGAGATCGCCACGGATAGCAGTGCGGCGAGTCCGCCGAAGACCCCCAGGCGCGCCACACCCTCCTTCTTATCCGCAGGGACGAACGGGTCCACCAACATAATCATTACGCCGAAGGCGCAGGCGACAAACACCGGCGCCAGCGCGTACACGTCTTCGGGCCGGAAGCTGAAGTTGGCGGCGGGCATTTACGGCTGGCCTGCCTTTCCAGACGCGGTCAAGGCAGGGTCCACAAAGGTGACGCCCGCCGCGGCAAATTTCCGCCCTGACCCGTTCCCCACCCGCGAGGCGGGGGCTATAAGAACTGCCTGCGGCGGAGTCGTAGCGGGCCGCCGCCCCACGCTGTAGGGCCGGTTGGCCTGCATTTCCAGGCGGATTCGGGAGACCGTGGACTCCGAACGGCGCGTGAACAGCGGCGAGGCCACGCCCATCACCAAGGCCATCACGCAGATCGCCGCCAGACTGAAAACTTCGCGCGCCGCGGCGTCCGGCAGCGTCTTGTTTTTCTCCACCGTCACCGGGCCGTAGATCAGCCGCTGGTAACTCCATAACAGGTAGACCGCGGAGAGAATTACACCGCTGGCCGCCAGCGCAGCCCACAGCCAGTTACGCTGAAACGTTCCATTGAGGATCAGGAACTCGCCCACGAAGCCGTTCAGCATCGGCAGTCCCGCGGAGGACAGGCAAACGAACAGGAATAGCGACGAATAGATGGGCATGGGTGTGGCCAGGCCCCCGAACTCCCCAATCTCGTGGGTGTGCCGCCGGTCAAACAGCATGCCCGCGGCCAGGAACAATCCGCCGGTGGAGACGCCGTGGTTGAGCATCTGATAGACCGCGCCCTGCATGCCGATTTGCGTGAAGGAGAAAATCCCCAGCACCACGAATCCCAGGTGGCTCACCGAAGTGTAGGCCACCAGCTTCTTGTAATTTGGCTGCACCATGGCCACCAGCGCGCCATAAATGATTCCAATGATGGCCAGGGCCACGACCCACGGAGCATAGTAGCGGGAAGCCTCGGGAAAGAGCGGCAGGCAGAAGCGCATCATCCCGTACGTGCCGATTTTCAGCAGCACTCCGGCCAGGATCACCGAGCCGGCCGTGGGCGCCTCCACGTGCGCATCCGGCAGCCAGGTGTGCAGCGGGAAAAGCGGCACTTTGATGGCGAAAGCGGCGAAAAACGCCAGGAACAACAGGCGCTCCGTCCCCTCCGCCAGCAGCCCCGGTTTGGCCATGAGCTTCATCTGAATCATCGGCAGGTCAAAGGTCCCGGTCAGGTTGTAGAGCGCTACGATGGCCACCAGCATCAGGATCGAACCGGCCATGGTGTACAGCACAAATTTGACCGCGGCGTAAACGCGGCGTTCATGACCCCAGATGCCAATGAGGAAGAACATCGGGATCAGCATGGCCTCGAAGAAGAGAAAGAAGAGAATCAGGTCCAGCGCCACAAAAACGCCGAGCATCGCGCTTTCCAGCGCCAGCAGCAGTACGTGGAACCCCCGCACGCGCTCGTGAATTCCTTTCCAGGAGCACAGCACCGCCAGCGGCGTCAGGAACGTGGTCAGCAGCACCAGCCATAGGCTCAGCCCGTCCAGGCCCAGGTGGTAGGTGATGCGCGGGCCCTCCATCCATGGGCGCAATTCCTGAAATTGATAGCCGGAATCGGAGCCATTGAAGCCGCGCAGCAGCAGCAGCGATACGCCGAACGTGAGCGCGGAAATCAGCAGGGCGCCGCGGCGGATCCACTCCTCTTCCCGCTCTTCGAATAGCAGCAGCACCAGGCCTCCCGCCAGGGGGAGGAACGTGATCACCGTGAGCAGGTATTGAGACATGGCCTCAGCGCCCCAGCCACAGGAAGAGCAGCGCGAAGGCGGCCGCGCCCATTACCAGCCAGGAAGCGTACGTACGTCCGTTTCCGGACTGCACTTGGCGCAGCCACTGGCCCAGGTCGCGTGAGACGCGGGCCACGCCGTTCACTGTGCCGTCGATCCCCGCGGCATCCACGCCTTTCCAAAGCACGTTCTCAGAAACCCATTCGGCCGGGTGCACGATGGCGGCGTCGTAGGCCTCGTCCACGTAGTATTTGTGCAGCAGCAGCGAGTGCGGTCCCGCGAGTTTGCCTGCCAGTTCATCCGGCATCTCCGGCCGGCGCACGTAAAGCCACCAGGCCACCAGGATTCCCAGCCCCGCGCCCAGGATGGCCACCAACATCAGGGGCAATTCCAGATCGTGGGCCGCGCCTTCCGGAAGCTGCTTGCGTATCTCCACAGCCTGCGCAAATACGGGCTCGAGGAAATGCTCGAAGTGATTCGTGCCGCCGAACAGGGCGGGCGCGGCCATCCACCCGCCGCCCACCGAGAGCACGGCCAGCGTCACCAGGGGAATGAGCATCGAGCGCGGGGATTCATGCACATGCACGTGGTGCGGGTCGTAGCGCGGCGCGCCGAAAAAGGTGAGGAAAATCAGCCGGAACATGTAGAACGCGGTGAGCAGCGCGGTAATCACCGCCACCATCCACAGCGCCCAATTGCCGTACGGACTGGCGAACGATTCCCACAGAATCTCGTCCTTGGAGAAGAATCCGGAAAAGCCCGGAATCCCGGAAATGGCCAGCGTGGCCATCAGCATGGTCCAGAAGGTCACGCGGATGGGGCCGCGCAGCCCGCCCATGTTGCGCATGTCCTGCTCGCCGCCCACGGCGTGAATCACGCTGCCTGCGGCCAGGAACAGCAGGGCCTTGAAGAACGCGTGGGTCATCAGGTGAAAAATCCCCGCGGAGAAGGCGCCTACGCCGCAAGCCAGGAACATGTAGCCCAACTGGCTGACCGTGGAGTAGGCGAGCACGCGTTTGATGTCCGTCTGCGCCAGGCCGATGGTGGCGGCGAAGAACGCGGTGAGGCAGCCGATCACCGCCACCACTTTCATGGCCAGTGGCGCGTGCACGTAAATGATGTTCGACCGGGCCACCATGTACACGCCGGCCGTCACCATGGTGGCCGCGTGGATCAAAGCGCTTACCGGCGTGGGGCCTTCCATGGCGTCCGGCAGCCAGACGTAGAGCGGCACCTGCGCGGATTTTCCCGTGGCGCCCACGAACAAGAGGAGGGCGATGGTGGTGAGTGTGCCCACGCCCGCGGTTTCCACGGGCATCCCGGAAGCGCGAGAGAGAATCGGGGCGATATCCAGCGTTCCGAATTTCTGGAACATCAGGAACAAACCGAGCAGGAAGCCGAAATCGCCCACGCGGTTCACTACAAAGGCCTTTTTCCCCGCGTCCGCGGCCGATTTCTTCAGGAAAAAGAATCCGATCAGCAGATAGCTGCACAGCCCCACGCCTTCCCAGCCCACGAACATCACGCCGTAGTTGGCCGCCAGTACCAGCAGCAGCATGAAGAACATGAACAGGTTCAGATAGGAGAAGAAGCGGTAGTAGCCGCCCTCGTGCGCCATGTACCCGGTGGAGTAGATGTGAATCAGCCAGCCCACTCCGGTCACCACCAGCAGCATGATCACCGTGAGTTGGTCCACTTGCAGCGCAAAATCCACGCGGAAATTTCCGGCCACGATCCATGGGAAGAAGCTGCGCACAAACGGAATCTGGCCGGCCGGCAGGGCAGAGAACTGCGCGATGGCCGCCAGCGTGGCCAGGAATGCCAGCGTGGTCGAGCCCACGCCAATGGCATTCACCATTTTCTGGCTGAACCGCCGGCCGAACAGCCCGTTCGCCGCCGCTCCCAGGAGCGGCAGCGCGGGGATGATCCAGATATGTTCGAGCACGCCCATTACAGTTTCAGCAGGTCGATGCGTTCAAAGTTCAACGAATGCCGGTTGCGCGCCACCTGGAGGATGATGGCCATGCCCACGGAAGCCTCCGCCGCCGCCACCACAATCACGAAAAAGACGAACACCTGACCATCCAGCACGCGCAGCAGGCGGCTGAACGCCACAAAAGAAAGATTGACCGCGTTCAGCATCAGCTCGATAGACATGAAAATGGTGATGATGTTGCGCTTGAACACGAAGCCGAGCGCGCCGATGCCGAACAGGATGGCGCTCAGGACCACCGCGTACGATGCTGGCGGCAAATTCTCTCCTCCCACACACCCCGCCGGCCGGAAGCCGGCGCTGCCAATTCAAAAATCCCGCTTCGCCAGCACCACCGCCCCCAGAATGGCCACGAGAATCAGGATGGAAGTGAGCTCAAACGGGAACACGTAGCTGGTGAACAGCAATTCCGAAAGCCCGCGGGAGATGGGCACCGTCTCCGCGCCCATTACCGGCACCGGCGCGGACTGCGCCATGCGCCATCCCAGCACCACGGTCAGCAGCACCGCCAGCGGCACGCCCACCCAGGAGGCCGCGCGGCTCAGCGAGGTGCGCTCCTCTTTACCCGCGTTCAGCAGCATGATGATGAACACGAACAGCACCATGATGGCCCCGGCGTACACAATGATTTGCACCGCGGCCAGCAATTCCGCGCCCAGCAGCAGATAAATTCCCGCCAGCGCTACCATCACCACAATCAGCGAAAGCGCGCTGTGAATCGGATGGGTCTGGACAATCAGGTTGATCGCGCCCAGCAGGGTCACTCCGGCCAGCACGAAGAAGAGAATCAGCTCCGGGGTCATGATCCGAAACTCCGCGCCACCAGCAGGCTGGTGATCAGCACATTGACCAGCGAGAGCGGCAGCAGGAATTTCCAGCCGAAATTCATGAGCTGGTCGTAACGCAGGCGGGGCAGCGTGCCGCGCAGCCACACATACGTGAACAGCAGCACAAACGCCTTCGCTGCCACCCAGAACGGCCCCTGGATCACCCCAATCACCGCCGGAAGCCCGCACAACACGCCCAAGCCCATCATCGCCAGCGCCAGCACGGGAAGAATCATCCGGCCCAGCGCGGTATGGTAGCGAATGCCGTTGAAAAACAGCACCGCGCCCCCGGCCAGGCCCGAAACCGCCGGGAGATACCAGGTCCAATGAAACGCCGGCGTTTCCGGAAAGGGAGACAGGTAGCCGCCGAAAAAGAGCACCGAGACCATCAGTGACACCGTGACCATGGCCCCGTACTCCGCCATGAAGAACATGGCGAATTTGAAACTGGCGTACTCCGTGTGAAAGCCGCCCACCAGTTCCTGCTCGGCCTCTACCAGGTCAAACGGCGCGCGGTTGGTTTCCGCCACCGCAGAAATAGCAAAGCAGATAAATCCGAGAAACTGGGGAAAAACGAACCAGTGCAGCAGGCCGCCTTGCTGCGCTTCCACGATGTGCCGCAGGCTGAATGTGTTGGTCACCAGCACGATGCCCACCACGGACATGGTCATGGAAAGCTCGTAGCTGAGCATCTGCGCGGAGCTGCGCAGCCCGCCCAACAGCGGATACTTGCTGTTCGACGCCCACCCGGCCAAAGCCACGCCGTAGACGCTCAGCGCGGTGATGGCAAACACCACCAGCAGGCTCAAGTCCACTTCGGCCACGGAAAACCACGTGCGGTGGCCGAAGATTTCCAATTGCCCCGGCCCCAGAGGGATTACCGCAATCGTGCTCATCGCCAGGGCCAGCGCCAGAAAGGGCGCTAGGAAATAGACGAAGCGGTCCACGCCCGCCGGCGTGGGATCTTCTTTGAACAGGAATTTCGCGCCGTCCGCCAGCGGCTGGATCAGCCCGTAGGGGCCCACGCGCTCCGGCCCCCAGCGCGATTGCATGTGAGCCACTACTTTGCGCTCAAACCAGCTCAGGTAGGCCACCGTGGTCAGCAACACGAGCATGACGGCCAGCACCTTTGCCACCGCGATCAGCACTTCGCCGTATTGGGTGAAAAAAGAGGTCATGACCCAGCACCGGCTTCCGGGAGCGACTCCATCATGCTGCAGTACCGCCCCAGGGTTCCGCTGGTAAACAGCGTGTCGCCGGCGGAGCGGATGGCCCCCGCGGGCACGTCGTAAGGGGCATGGCCATTCTGTGCCGCGCAACCCGCGGCCAGTTCCGCGCTTCCCGCCAGCAACGAGGGAAGGGAAACGCCGTAGCCCGGCACCTCGCGGCGAATTTCTTCGAACACTGTTTCCCAGTTGCGCGCAGGGACCGCCCGGCCAACGCCCTGGCGTTCCAGCTGATGCGCGAGAATGCGCAGCAGGTCAAAGTCGCTGCGCAGCCCAGCCGGATCGGTGGCCTTGCGCAGGAGTTGCACTTCGCCCGCGGTGTTGGTGAACGTGCCGTCCTTTTCGTAAGCGCAGGTCGCGGGAAGCAGGATGTCCGCCTCGCGCGCCGTCTCCGTGGGAAACAGTTCGTGCACCACCAGGAGTTCCAGCCCAGCGGGCCGCGCGCTGATGCCGGCGGACCGGAAGGGGTTCGCGCCGATCACGTAGAGCGCCTTCAATTTGCCGGTGGCAGCAGATTCGAGCATTTCGCGCACCGAAAGCCCGGGGCCAGGCGGCACTTCTGAGCCCCAGAGTTTCTCAAAGCGTGCGCGGGCCGCGGCGTCACCCACGAACGCGTAGCCCGGCAGGAAGCCCGGCAGCAAGCCCATATCCGCGGCGCCGCGCGAATTCGCGTAATCGCCCAGCGGCATATATCGCGTGTGGCCGGGGAGCGAGTTGCCCCAGGCCACCAGATCCGCCATTGCCGTGCCATAGACTCCCGCGCCGAACAGGATTGCCACGTCGCCGGCTGCCGCCGCGGCCTTATGAATGCCGGCGATGGTTTCTTCCGCACCTTTTGGCGCCGGGCCCTTTCCGGCCAGCGCGCGCACAACCGTCGCCTCGGTTCCTTCCGGGATTTGCGCGAGCAGGGCGGCGCGCTTTCGCAGCTTGATGGGTTGGGAATGAATCACCCAGACGCGGGCGTTGTGATGACGCACGGCCTCGCGGATGCGCCAGTCCACCAGCGGATTTTGGACCCCCGTATCGTTGCCAATCAGAAGAATGGCGCGCGATTCGCCCAGCCCCTCCATGGTCAGGGCGCGTTCCGCGGCTGCGGCCGGAGATCCCAGGGCGGCGGCCAGCCCGGCGTAGTCCGCGGTGCGATGATGGTCCACGTTGTTCGTGCCAATCACCGCGCGCGCCAGGCGGCCGAGAAGATAATTCTCCTCGTTTGTGGTGCGATTCGAGCCGATAAAGCCGATGGCCTGCGGCCCGTGGGCCTTGTGAATCGCCGCCAGGCGCGCCGCGGCCTGCTGCATGGCGTCTTCCCACGCAGCCGGCTCCAGAGCCCCGTTTTTCCTCACCAGAGGCTGGCGCAAACGCTCCGGGTGCGCGGCGAAATCGAATCCAAACCGCCCCTTCACGCACAGGAAATCCTTGTTGATGCCGGAAAGGTCGCGGCTGTTGGCGCGCAGGATGTGGTTGTTGCGCACGGAGAGCGTGGTCTTGCAGCCGTTCGAACAGTGCGTGCAGATGGTGGATTTGTACGCCATCTCCCACGGGCGCGTCTTGTAGCGGTAGGTGCCGCTGGTGAGCGCGCCCACCGGGCAGACGTCAATGCACATGCCGCACTCTTCACATTCCAGGTGGTCGCCGCGATTGGGGATGATGGTCGAGTAGGCTCCGCGCTGGCCTACGCCCAGGGCCTTCACGTCCAGGCCCTCGTCGCACACCCGTACGCAGCGGAAGCACAGGATGCACCGCGGCGCGTCGTAATACACCAGCTCCGACCATTTCTCTTCCGGCGAGTGGATTTTTTCTTCCACGAATCGGCTGGTGTCCGCCCCGTAGCGGAACGTCATGTCCTGCAGTTCGCATTCGCCGCCCTTGTCGCACACCGGGCAATCCAGGGGATGATTCGTCAGCAGGAATTCAAGCATGGCTTTGCGCGCCTGGTGCACTTGCGGGGTATCCGTGCGCACCACCATGCCTTCCACGCCCGTCAGCGTGCAGGCCGTCTGCAGCTTCGGCGCTTTTTCCACTTCCACCAGGCACATGCGGCAAGCGGCCTGGAGCGACAGGCCCGGGTAATAGCAGAACGAGGGCACCTCGATGCCCATACGCCGCGCGGCTTCAATCACCAGCGTGCCGGGCGGCACGGTCACCGTGCGGCCGTCAATCGTCAGCGTGACCAGCTTCTGTTCAGCCATGTTCCCGGTCATCTGCCGGCAGCGCAGGCTTCCAGCCTGTGCTGCGCGACATGCTACAGTACGTTCTCGGTCAGCACAGGCTAAAAGCCTGTGCTACCTGCTACACCGCGGCCAGCACACCCTTTGACTGGAAGGGGCAGCGCCCGCTCAGATGCTCCTCAAATTCGCTCCGCCACTTCCGCACGATGGCCTCGGTGGGCATGGCCGCGGCATCTCCCAGGGGACAAAACGTGCGTCCCAGCATGTTCTTCGCCAGCTCGTGAATCAGCGGAATATCCTCGCTGCGCGCGCCGCCGTCATGGAAGCGCGTCAGGATTTTCCGCAGCCACGTGGTGCCCTCGCGGCAGGGGATGCACCAGCCGCAGGATTCGTGCGCGTAGAACGCCATGATGCGCCGCGCCAACTCCACCATGCAGGTCGTCTCGTCGTACACCACCACGCCGGCGGAGCCCAGCATCGAGCCGGCCTTGGCTACGGAATCGAAGTCCATGGCTAGGTCGCATTCTTCCGCGCGGAGCGGCGGCGTGGAGCTGCCTCCCGGGATCACCGCCTTGAGTTTTTTCCCGCCGCGGACGCCTCCGGCTACGTCGTTGATCATGCGCAGCAGGTTGAATCCCATGGGCAGCTCGTAAACGCCGGGGCGCTCTACGTGGCCGGAAATTCCGAAGAGCCGCGTCCCGCCGTTTTTGGGCGAACCGAGATTCGCAAACCACTCCCCGCCTTTCAGGATGATGGCCGGAACGTTGGAGAGCGTCTCGACGTTGTTGATCACCGTGGGGCAGCCGTACAGGCCCACCACTGCAGGAAACGGCGGGCGGATGCGCGGATAACCGCGCTTGCCTTCGAGCGATTCCATCAGCGCCGATTCTTCCCCGCACTCATAGGCGCCGGCGCCGGTATGCGTGCACAGCTCGAAATCGAAGCCCGAGCCCAGGATGTTTTTGCCCAATTTGCCCGCCGCGTAGGCTTCCTCGATCGCCTGGTCCACGATGTCCAGCACGTAGCGGTACTCGCCCCGGATGTAGATGTATCCCTGGCGGGCGTTCACCGCGCGCCCGGCGATCACCATGCCTTCGATCAACTGGTGCGGATCGAGTTCCATCAGCGGGCGGTCCTTACA
>OCOJ01006806.1_pt2 | contig 34957 bp, 23 predicted proteins | sample 1539251 | NCBI WGS metagenome assembly OCOJ01 (sample SAMN01911457, study PRJEB22624) | soil metagenome | biome: Soil | place: Malaysia | collected 2012-04-30 | depth RA_metagenome m
CCGGAGCGCGTCTTCGATCCCTTCTACACCACCAAGCCGGTGGGCAAAGGCACCGGGCTGGGCCTTTCCATCTGTTACGGAATCGTGCGCGAGCACGGCGGGGAGATCTCTTGCTTCAACCGGCCGGAGCGCGGCGCCACCTTCCGCGTGGAGTTGCCGGTTCTGTCGGTGAATGTGCCGCAGACAGTAGCCAACTTCTATTCCACCTTGAAGAACTCCTGAGGGCGTAGCCGCCGCCCGGCCCGCTGGCACCGGCCTGCCGCCGGCATTGCGGGCGCCCCTTGCAGGCCCCTTCCGCGTGCGTTACATTCCACCGGCCTTCCTACATCAATTCATTGTTGCGAGGGACCGCCATGAAGACTGCGCTTCGATGCTTCGGCCTCATCTTGTTCTGCACTTTGGCCTGCCGGGGAGTGCGCGCTCAATCAGCGGATAGCCGACTGGGAGAGCTAGTAGCTGCACCCGGTGTCCCGGGATATGAGAACGAGAAGGGAGCAGTCGGCGAGGTGATTCGCCAGCGCCTCGCTGCGCTCAAGCCCGCGCCTTCCACGAGCACGGATTCGATGGGAAATATAATCGTCCGGCTCAACGGCACGGGTGCCGGGCCCCATCGCCTGCTGGTTGCGCCCATCGACGAGCCGGGTTACGTGGTCAGCGGCATTACCGCGGACGGCTTCCTGCGCGTCCAGCGCCTGCCCCAGCAGCCGCCGCAAGCGCTGTTCGACGCCCTGCACTTTGCCCAGCCGGTGAGCATTCTCTCGCGCGAAGGGAAAAGGGTGCCCGGAGTGATTGCCGGGGTCTCCGTGCATTTGCAGCCCGCGCGGCGCGACGCGCCGAAAATGGATCACCCCGACGACATCTATGTTGATATCGGCGCGGCGAGCGAAGCGGAAGCGCGCCAGGCGGGCGTGGACGTGCTCGATCCCCTCTATGTCCAGCGCCGCCTCTTCCGCCTTTCCGGCAACCTGCTCGGGGGAACCGCCGCCGGCGATCGCCATGGCGCCGCGGTGCTGCTCGACCTTGCGGCTGCGTTGAGCGATGGGAAATTTCCGGGCACGGTGACCCTTGCGTTCCTCACCCAGCAGTGGACGGGCTCGCGCGGACTGCAGCGGCTGCTGAACGAAATTCCGGCCGACGAAATGATCTATATCGGCCGGTTCACTCCTGTCCGCACTCCCGCAGCCGGCGGGAAAATGCCGCCGGCCCCCGGGTCGGGCGTGCTGCTGGGCACGGCGGACCCCGCACAGCCGCTCGCGGGTTTCGCCGCGGAGATTCAATCCATGGCGAAGGACGCCGGCATTGCGCTTCAGGCGGTTCCGGCTGGACCGCTGCGCGGCGCGGCATCGGCTGCATTCCCAAAACTTCCCGAGCGTTTCGCGCAGCTCGCGCTGCCGCTGGATTGGCCGGTCACACCCATCGAGACGGTTTCTGCGCGCGACATGAGTGCGCTGGAACTTTTGTTGAAGCGCTACGTGCCCGGCAAGGACGCGATGCATAGCTCCGGAGGAGCGGTTGGCGACGCTGATTTTGATGGGATTGAAGCCGGGCCAAGTTCCGTCGAAACCATCCTGAGGCGGCTCTCGGAAAGCTACGGGGCGAGCGGGCACGAAACAGCCGTGCGCGAGGAAGTGCAGCGGCTGCTGCCCGCGTGGGCCAAGACGGATACGGACGCCTCCGGCAATCTGATCCTCCATCTTGGCGATGCAAAGCCAGGAGGAACCACTCCGCATCTGGTGTTCGTCGCGCACATGGATGAACTCGGCTTTCAGGTGAAGGCCATCAGTGAAGATGGCCGTCTCCAGGTGGAATCGCTCGGAGGGGGCCAGCCGCAATACTACTTCGGCCATCCTGTGCTGGTGCACGGCGAGAAATTCAAGGGAGACGCGGTGATTGAGCTACCGGCCGGCTGGGAGGCACCGCAATTCACCTGGCCATCGTTTCGCGGCGAGACTCTGGCGCGGGTGGACGTGGGCGCGCGCAACCGCGCGGAGGCGGAAGCCCTGGGCATCAAACCCGGCGACTGGATCACCATCGAGAAGCATTACCGCCCGCTCCAGGGCACGCGCGCGAACGCGCGCAGCTTTGACGACCGCGTGGGCTGCACCGCGCTGGTGGCCGCGGTGTGGGCCCTGGGCCAGTCGCTCCCCGGCCGCGACGTCACGTTTATCTGGTCCACGGAAGAAGAGGTGGGACTGCGCGGCGCGGCAGCCGCGGCGGAGCGCCTGAATGCCGCGGGCCGCACGCCACAAACCGTTTTCGCGATTGACACCTTTGTGAGCGCGGATTCGCCGCTCGAAGGCAAACGCTTTGCCGACGCGCTGATCGGACACGGCTTCGTGGTCCGCGCGGTGGATAACTCAAACGTTGTGCCGCGCGGGCTGGCGGACCGCGTGGTGGCGCTCGCGCGGCAGCACAAAATTCCCGTGCAATACGGCGTGACCGGCGGCGGCAATGACGGTTCCGTCTTCACCCGCTTCGGCGCCGTGGACGTGGCCCTGGGCTGGCCGTTGCGTTATTCCCACTCTGCGGCGGAGGTAATCGACACACGCGACGTGCACGCCCTGGGGGATATCGTCGCGGCTCTGGCGGAGGAGTGGTAGTCTTTGCGCAGCAGCAAGCAGCGTGGTCCATCGGCCCGGCGGAACGTACCCACGGTCGGAAAAGCACCGACCGTGGCTACCACGGACGGGATGACCGAATGGCTGTCGGAGGGGGAGGGACGATGGAGATTGGCCGGAGAATTTAGCGACGGAAACTACGGAGCGGCGTCCACGTAGGCTTCGATGCGCCGGAGGTCCGCTTCGCTCAAATCCACAAATCGGATGCCCATAAACGCATCGGGGCTCACGTGCTGCACGATTCCAGTGACGCGCAGGGGCACCGGATCGCCGGGCAACTGAAACTCGAGTTTCAGCGTGCGCCCTTCTTCCAGCGTTTTCTCCGCCTTCACCAGCATGCCCCCGGCGCTGATGTTGCGGCCAAGGACAGAGTAGGGCGGGCCGCCGGCTTCCGCGCGTACCACGGCCGCCAGGGGAACCCGCCGGAATTTTCGCTTTTCGAGCATTGTTGGGTGTCATCGGCGGCCCGCAGAAACTTCTGGAATCTGCCGGTCGCTCTCGGGCACGCCGGTCCGCGAAAGGGATGGTAACATGCACTTACGCCTGGCAATGCGCAGCCGCCTGAAGCGTTTTCTGGCGGTTACTCGCGCCATCTTTCCCTTGGGCCCGGTGGCGCAGGCAGGTTGCTCCGTGCCATCTCCGCTTTCGAAAAGCCGCTTATTTGCATTGGGAGTATAATTCCCACGCGCTCGGCCGGAAGGTGTTGTGCCTTCCGGAATCTGCCTGTCCTAGTGGACCATCAGGGGGAAACCATGCCGGAAAAAATCGAGCCACAACACCAGGAAGAAGCCCAGCCGCACCACCATCATCACGACTGCGGCAATCTGTTCGGATGCGGTGAAGAAAAGGGGACGGGGGTGCTCCGCGAGGACATCAAAGAAGCGGCGTTCAACCCGCGCACCGCGGACCGCCTGTTGCACATGGACGAGATGGACCAGGAACGGCTGGACGGCTATCTGACTGCTCGCGGGCGTTCCCGCCGCAGCCTGATCCGCGCCAGCACGTTCATGGGGGCGCTGGCGGCGGTAGGACCCTGGTTCACCAAACTGGCCGAGGCCGCGGACTCGCCCCGGCCGGAAAGCGGCGAGCCGGCAGCCACGCAGAAGAAAAAGGAGCCGGAAGGGAAGGTGCACATCGTCGAATCCAACGACCAGACGGTGCACCTGGGTGTATACGACACCAACCTCCCGCCCATCGTGAAAATCGATTCCGGAGACACGATCAGTTATCCGAACACCTGGTCGCACTTCATGAACCAGATGCAGCCCGGCGTGCCGATCGATACGCTGGCGAAACTGCGGGTGAACAATCCCGGCAAGGGTCCGCACTCCATCATCGGTCCCGTGTATGTGAACGGCGCCGAGCCGGGAGACGTGCTGGAAGTTCGCTACAAGAGAATCCGCCCCTTCGACTGGGGCGCGGTCTTCAATAACCCCGGTTCGCTCAAGACCGGATTGCTGCCTGACGATTTTCCCGAGGGGCAGGTGAAGTACATGAAGCTGGATCTGGCCAAAATGAGCACCGAATTCGCCAGGAACATCAACGTTCCCCTGCGGCCTTTCCAGGGAACGCTCGGCGTGGCCCCGCCGGACGGCTTCTTCCCCCCGCTCAGTCCCGGCGTCACCACCTCCGTGCCCCCGGGTCCGCACGCCGGCAACACGGATCTGAGTGAGATGACCGAGGGCTCCACGATGTTTATCCCGGTGTGGAAGCCGGGAGCGCTGATCTATACCGGAGATTCGCACGCTGTTCAGGGGGACGGCGAGATTTCACTCACCGCGCTGGAAACGCGCCTCCAGGAGCTGCGCATCCAGGTGTTCCTGCACAAGCGGAAGAATTTTGCCTGGCCCATCGCGGAGACTCCCACGCATTGGATCCTGCTGGGACTGGACAAGGACCTGAATGTGGCCATGGCCTCGGCGGCGCGCAATGCCATCAACTTTCTGGCGGCGCGCACGACGCTCACCAAGCTGGACGCTTACGGCCTGTGCAGCATGGCCGTAAGCTTCCGGGTCACCCAGGTGGTGGACATCGTGCGCGGCGTGCACGCCATGATCCCGAAAAGCCTTTTCGCGCCCGAGCTGCGCAACACGATCGCTGTCATCTAGCGGCCGGCGGAAGCGCGCGCGCTGCTGGTTTCGCGGGCGCCGCGCTGGGTGCCCGGCGGGAACATCGGCCCGCCGGCCAGCCGGACGCGCCTCTTCTTATGACGCTCACATCTTGACAATCATTATGAAGAAAGCTAGGCTTGCCCTGCTGCTGTGGGAGGGTGGCCGCCATGGAAGCGCAATCCACGGACGTGATTCAGGGCACCCTGGACCTACTGATCCTGAAGACCCTGAGTCTCGAGCCCATGCACGGCTTCGGCATCGCCCGGCGCGTCGAGCAGGTGTCCCGCGGCGTCTTCAAAGTGAACCCCGGCTCGCTGCTCACCGCCTTGCAGCGGCTGGAGCGCGCCGGCTGGCTCGACTCCGAGTGGCGCCAAACCGCCAATTCCCGCCGCGCGAAGTATTACCGCCTGACGCGCAGCGGAAAGAAACAACTCGAGGCGGAGACCGCGGACTGGACGCGGCGGGCCACGGCCATCGCCCGGCTGCTGAAGGCTGAGGGCTGAAACCATGTCTCTCTGGCGCCAGCTTACGCGCGGCCTGCGCACCCTCGCCCGCCGAGAGGACGCCGATCAGGACGCGGCCGACGAGGTCGAATACTTTTTCGATCAGGCCGCCGAGGAACTGATTGCCCGCGGTCATTCTCCCGACGAGGCGCGCCGCGCCGCCCGGCTCCGCCTGGGCAGCGCCCTGCTGGCGCGGGAAGAATTGCGCTCCTACGGATGGGAAAATTTGCTTTGCAACTTCCGGGCGGACTTGAGCTATTCTGCACGGCGCCTGCGCCTCAGCCCGGGATTCACCGCCGTCAGCGTGCTTACGCTGGCCCTTGGCCTCGGCGCCTGCACCGCGATCTTCAGCGCGGTTTATCCCATCCTGTTCGCGCCGCTCCCCTATCCTCAGCCCAGCCGCATCCTGATGATTTGGGATTCGAACGAGGGGGAGCGCTCCAACGTCACTTTCCACACCTGGCGTGAAGTCGCCCTGCGCAACCACTCATTTGGCATGCTCGCCGCAGCCGATGCGCCGCTGTGGCAGCCGGCGATCACCAGCGCCAGCCAGCCGGAGCGGCTCGATGGACAACGCGTCACGGCGGATTACTTCCGTGTGCTGGGCGTTGCTCCGGCCCTGGGACGCGGCTTCCAGCCGTCTGACGACCGGCTGGATGGGCCCAGGGTGGTGATCCTGAGCGATGCGCTCTGGCGGCGGCACTTTCAGGCCGACCCGGCCATCGTCGGGCAGCCGATCACGCTCGATGGCGAGTTGTGGACGGTCATCGGCGTAATGCCGCGTTCGTTTGAAAATGTGCTCGCCCCGGCAGCCCGCATCTGGCGGCCCATGCAGTACGACGCGGAGCATGCCGGCTACTTCAATACCCGGGAATGGGGCCATCACCTGCAAATGATCGGGCGGCTGCGGGATGGAGTTTCCGTGGAACTCGCCCGGCGCGAATTGAGCGAAATCGCCCGGTCCCCCTTGCCCGAGTTTCCGCGCCCGCCCTGGGCCAATCTGAAATTCGGATTCATCGGCAATGCATTGCAGGGAGAGATTACCCGCACGGTGCGGCCGGCGCTGCTGGCCTTCCTGGGTGCGGTGCTGCTGGTGCTGCTGATCGCCTGCGTCAATGTGACCAACCTGCTGCTGGCCCGCGGGGCCCAGCGCCGCGGGGAGTTTGCCGTGCGCTCCGCCCTGGGCGCCGGAGAGGCGCGCCTGATGTGGCAGCTCTTGACGGAGAGCTTGTTGCTGGCTGCGCTGGGCGGCATTCTGGGAATGGCGGTGGCGCAAATAGGTGTACGCACTCTGGTGGCGCTCAGCCCCACGGACCTGCCTCGCGTGGATGCGATTGCCTTGAACACCCCGATCTTTCTATTCGCGCTAGCCGTCACCACGCTGGTCGGCCTGGTGGTGGGCATGGTTCCGGCACTGGATGCCTCACGGAGCGACCCCGCGGGCGGCCTGCGGCAGATCGCGCGCTGCACTATCCATAGCCGGCAGTTTATGCGCCGGTCGCTGGTGGTGGCGGAGGTGGCGCTCTCTCTGGTGCTGCTGGTGGGCGCGGGGCTGCTCCTGCGCAGCCTCGAGCGCCTGTTCTCGGTGGATACCGGCTTCCGCTCCTCGCAGCTCCTGACCATGCAGGTGCAGGAATCAGGCCGCAAATTCAACGCGGACACCGCTCGCTTCCATTTCTTTGAACAGGCCCGGGAAGCGGTGGAGCGCGTGCCGGGAGTCACCGCAGTGGCTTTCACCAGCCAATTGCCGCTGAGCGGCGACCAGGATGGCTATGGCATCGAATTTGAGAACGAATACAACCCGCAGGATGACGCCACCGCGCTGCGCTATGCGGTGAGCCCGAATTACTTTGAAACCATGGGCATCCCTTTGCGCCGCGGGCGCCTGCTCACGGCGCAGGATACAACCGGCGCGGTGCGCGCGGTGGTAATCAGCGAATCGCTGGCCCAACGGAAATTTCCCGGGCGGGACCCCCTCGGCCGCGGAATCCGTATCGGCCCTGGGATGGGCAACACGAAGGAGCCGTGGGCCGTCATTGTCGGAGTGGTAGGCAATGTGAAGCAAACTTCGCTCGGCGTGAGCCAGACCGACGCCGCCTATACCACACCCACGCAGTGGTATTGGGTGGACAATCCCATATCGCTGGTAATCCGTGCATCGGGAGACGCGGTTGCCCTCGCTCCCGCAATTCGCCGCGCCATCTGGTCGGTGGACAAGGACCAGCCCATCGTGCGCGTGGCCACGATGGAACAGCTTGTCACTGCCTCCGAGGCGCAGCGGCGCTTCGCCATGTTCGTCTTCGAGATTTTCGCGCTGGTGGCTCTGGCGCTCGCGGCCACAGGCATCTATGGGGTACTTTCCGGCAGCGTGGCGGAACGCACCCGCGAAATCGGCCTGCGCGCCGCGCTGGGAGCCACCCGCGGCAACATTCTCGGGATGGTGCTGGGGCAGGGACTGACCCTCACCGGACTGGGCGCGGTGCTTGGCCTCGCGGGCGCAATGGCTGCCAGCCAGGCCATTGCCACGCTGCTCTTCGGCGTTTCGCGCCTCGACTTCGCCACCTACTTCGGCGTGCTTGCGCTGCTCGCCGGAGTCTCCGGGCTCTCCTGCTGGCTGCCTGCGTGGCGCGCCGCGCGGATTGATCCCGCGATCACGCTGCGCGCGCAGTAGCGGCGGCCTCCTGGACCCGGCGCTGCGGCGTGCTTTGTTATACTGGCATGCGTCATGGCCGGGTCCAGTGCTGCCTCCCCTTCTCCTGCCTTCCGCCGCCCGCGCTTTATTGCTCTCGAAGGACCGATTCGCGTGGGCAAATCCACGCTGGCCAAAATGCTGGCGGAGCGCCTGCACGCCCGGCGCGTCTACGACTGCGAGGACAATCCCTTTCTCTCCGCTTTCTACGAGGACGAGCCGGGCAGCGCCTTCCGCGCGCAGATGTATTTCCTGCTGGAGCGCCACCGGCGGCTGAAGGAAGCCGCCGTGGACGCGGTGACCGGACCGGTGGTGAGCGACTTCCTGCTGGAGAAGGACCGAATCTTCGCCAACATCAACCTGGACAATGAAGAATTACGGCTCTACGACCGCTATTTCGAATTTTTCGCCAAGGATCTGCCGCTGCCGGACCTGGTGATCTATCTCCAGGCCACCCCCGAGGTGCTCCGCCAGCGCATCGCAAAAAAGAAGCAGCCGTCGGAGGCGCAGGTTTCCGACGACTACCTGGAAGAGGTGGTGCGCGCCTACGAGCACTTCTTCTTTCGCTACACCGCTTCCGACCTGCTGGTGGTGAACACTTCGGAGATTGACTTTGTGGAGCGCGACGCGGATTTGCAGCAGCTCCTGCGCCGGCTCCAGGAGCCGGTCATCGGCACGCAGTACTACCTGCCCCTCGGCGCCGAATAGCGCAGTCAAGTTTGCCCTCTGGAGACCCAGACAAATCGCCACGCTTGAAATCCACGCGCAAGCAAGGTCCCACGCCACAAAGTAGCCTACGGCTTGAAAGTCTCGATGGTGATGTTGCCGTCGCTGCGGACCACGCCGTGCATCATTCCGTGGGTGTTGAAGGGCGTGGCCACGTGGCCCGCGCGGTCCAGCGCGATCACGCCGCCCTCGCCATGCTGCTCGACCAGCTCTTTCATCACCACGTCGTTGGCGGCTTGTTCCAATGAGACGTGCAGGTACTTCACGCGCGCGCAGATGTCCGCAGCCACCACATTGCGGATAAAGTATTCGCCCACGCCCGTGCCGGAGACGGCGCAGCTCTCGTTATTTGCATAAGTCCCGGCGCCGATCAGAGGAGAGTCGCCCACCCGCCCCGGCATTTTGTAGGTGGTGCCTCCGGTGGTGGTCGCGGCCGCCAGGTTTCCGGCTTTGTCTAGCGCCAGCGCGCCGGTGGTACCGTAGATTTCATTTGGCGGCTCGCCGCCGGCCTTGGGCTTCTCCTCCGCGGCCTGTTTTTCCTGGAACGACTTCCAGCGGCGCTCGTTGAAGAAGTAATACGGAGAAACCAGCGCGATGCCCTGCGATTTTGCAAATTCCTCCGCGCCGGGGCCCACCAGCAGCACGTGCTTGGTGCGCTCCATCACCATACGCGCCAGGCTGATGGGATGGGCGATGTGCTGCACGGAAGCCACCGCGCCCGCGGCCAGCGTCCGGCCGTCCATGATGGCCGCGTCCATTTCCGGCACGCCGTCGCGCGTGTAATAGGCGCCGCGTCCCGCGTCGAATACTCCCGAGTCTTCCATGACGCGCTGTGCCGCCTCCACGGCATCCAAGCTGGAACCGCCGCGCGCCAGAATGTCGCGGCCTGCCTCCAGCGCCTTGGTGATCGCCGCGCGCGCCGGTTCCAGCCGCTCCGGCGTGGCATCAGTATAGCTTCCCGCACCGCCGTGCATCACCAGGACAAAACTGCCCGACTGCGGCGCGGCGGGGGCCGGGGCTGGTGCGCCGCGCCTTTTTCCTGCTCCGACTGGTGCAATTGCAAAACAGAGCAACAGGGCTGAGATCAGCATAATCAGGCGGATTCTCATTGAGTCCTCCCCAGGGCTGAATGATTTGCAACACGCGGCTGCAATGTACACCGCGCGCGGCACATGGACAAACCCTGGGGTGGTGGCTCTCCCTGCGCGCACCGGACGATCGTTGGCTTCTCCGCGTTTGTTTCTTCTGGGAACGGGACACGCAGAATGGATGGCGGGTACTTGTGTTGAGGTTCGGATACTCCTAAGATACGTTCTTCCCTTAATGCAGCTTTGAGGAAACAATGAGCCGCCTGGTGCTTCGCATCCTGAGCCTCAGCTTCTGCCTGTGCCTGGGCGCGACCTCCGCCACTCCGCCGTCGCTCGAGCCGCGCTGGGAGAAGGAATTTCCCAACGAAATATCCTGGTACGTGCGAACTTCTCCGGGGATTCTGCTGGTGCGGTCCGGAAGAAGCCTTACCGCAGTGGACGGCGCGGACGGGAGAGAACTCTGGAAGCTGCCGGATATCGGGTCCACAGCTCTCACCGGTAGCGATGTGGACCTGACCCTTGACCGCGGCCGAAACCTTCTGGAGGTGCCCGGTCTGGGGCTGCTGCTGCTGAACGGAGCAAAGTTCCCCGGCGACTCGAACCGGCGCCTGGTTGCCCTCAAGCTATCCAGCGGGGAACGCCTGTGGGACCAGGATGAGGCGGATCACCTGATGAGTGTGCATACCCTGGGCGACACCGGAGAGATCCTCCTGACTGCAACACGGCTGCAGAAAAAGGTGGCGGCCGGACAAGCAGCAGCCTCCGCCGCCATGGCGGTGGCTCCTTTTGGCGCCGGCTGGGGGCTGATGCCGTTGCTGCTCAATCCCAATCCAAGCCGGCTGGAGTTCCAGCGCCTCGACGCGCTCAATGGGAAGGCTCAATGGCGGACCGAGTACCCGCATACAATTCTCCCCCTCGCGGCACGAGTGACGCCCGCCGGGGATTACTTCATTGTGACCGTCGGTGACGGGCTCCTGGCAAGCCTGGAACTCTCCACCGGAAACCGCAAGTGGGAAGAGGGCGAGAGCGCGTATCACAATTTCAAATTCCCGGCGCCGGTGCTCTACCAAAACGGCCGGGTGATCTATGCGACGAAGTACGTCGGAGCGGTCAATCCGGGGACTCAACACTTGTATTGGGGGATCGGCAAGCTTGGGAAGGTGACAGGAGCCCTGGTGTACAAGGGCACTGCCGTGGGGCTGGGGAGCGAGCACATTGCCGCCGTGGACGCAGAGACCGGAAGGGAATTGTGGCGCCGGGCGACGCACGGTCACACGACAAACCTGCTGTGGGACAAACCGTCTGACACGATTCTTTACGTGGATGGAAAGGGTTTGCACAGCGTGGAGCGCCAAACGGGCAAACCACAGCTCGACGCGTCCTTGCACTCGGAGAGTTACCCGGAACTTATCACCCTGGCGAGCCCCGACGTGGTGGTGACCATTGCCACCGATCTCGTTTCTGCCTACAACCGCAAAACCGGCCAGAAGTTGTTTGACGCGGGCAGGCCTATCAGTTTATTCAGCTCCTGCGCGGTGGCGAATACCTGGCCGATAGCTCCGCAAGGGGAGGAGTTCCACGCCGTGTCCGAACTCCCCCCGTCAAGCAGCGAAGGGCAGAGCGCCGTGAAGGATAGCCTTTTCCCGCCGGAGTGGCAGGACCGCGTGATCCGGAATTGCGGAGAGGGGAGAGGAACGGATGCTTTCGAGACGGAGAGCGAAACGGGTTTTCGCCAGACGTGGTGGATTGATTCCAAGACGAATCGGAAGATTGAGTTTGGAGTTGCGGGAAAACAGCACGACGTCAGCCGGTCGTCGGCAATGATTTACGCCGTGGATGGCAAACGGATTTGGGGCGCCGCCATCCCCGCAAACTAACTTCCGCAACCTTCCCGGCCACCGCGTTGTTCGTGCACTCCGTGTTGCACTCTTTTCCTACCACCCCGGCAGAAACTGGCCCGTGCGGCCGGACGTGTGTATTCTTTCTCCGCCACAGGTCCCGCCCGCGACGAGGAGGTGACGACAATGACGCAATGGACGCGCAGAAAGTTTTCGCTTACCGCAGCAGGAGCCGGATTGCTGGCGGGAGCAAGGCGGCTTTGGGGAGCGGCGCTGACGCAGGCGCAGCCCGCGGCGGGACACGCGCGGCCGCTGATCATTTCCAGCATGAACGGCCTGAAGCATCTGGAGCGCGGCATGGCCATCTTGAAAAAAGGCGGCGACACGCTGGATGCCGTGCTCGCCGTGGTCACCGCCGTCGAAGACGACCCCAACGATGATTCCGTAGGCTACGGCGGGTTGCCCAACGAAGAAGGTGAAGTCGAGCTGGACGCCAGCGTGATGCACGGACCTGCGCGCCGCGCCGGCTCGGTGGCGGCAATTCGCAGGATCAAGAATCCCTCGCTGGTTGCACGCACGGTGATGGAGCGCACCAATCACGTGATGCTGGCCGGAGAAGGCGCGCGGCGATTTGCCGTGGATGAGGGCTTCGAGGACATGAACCTGCTCACCGATCGCTCGCGCATTGCCTGGCTGGCCTGGAAGGCGAAGACCAACAGAAACTGGCGGCCCGGCCTGGACAGCCCCGATTGGAAGAAGGATTTGGAATCCATGCTGGACACGCCGGAAAAGCGCCTGTGGGCCGCGCACATCGTCGATGTCGTCGAGCATCCGCCAACGGGAACGATCAATTGCCTGGCGGTGGACGCGAGCGGCGCCATCTCCGGGACCACCACTACTTCCGGCCTTTCCTGGAAAATCCCCGGGAGGGTTGGAGATTCGCCCATTATCGGCGCGGGATTGTACGTGGATAACGACGTGGGCGCCGCCGGCTCGACCGGCAAGGGCGAAGAGAACATCAAGATCGCCGGCGGCCACACCATCGTGGAAGCCATGCGCCGCGGCGCCAAGCCCACGGAAGCGTGCCTCGAAGCGCTCAAGCGCATCGCCCGCAATTACAACAACAACATGGAGAAGCTGTATCAGTTCCACATCAAGTTCTACGCGCTGAACAAATATGGGGACTTCGGCAGCGCATCGCTGTGGCAGAAGGACTACAACGGCAAAGACAACAGCAACTTCGCCGTGCACGACGGCAGCAGCCCGCGCCTGGTGGATTGCGCCTTCCTATTTGGCGGCGCCGCCGTGGTGGAATAGGCGGGCAGCAAGGCGCGAGGTCCAGACGGTGCGGCTGTTGCTGGCTGCCTTGGTTTATCGCCGCCGGCTCCAACCTTCGACCCTGCCCGATGGATTGCTACTCGAGCCTCGCCAGGAATCCCCGGATCTCCTGGTTAGCGGCCGCAACAGTCGGATGTGCAGTCGCCGCGATCTCCTCCGCCGCGGCTGGGCGGGGCATTTCTGCGAGCAGGGACTGAATTCTGGCCATCGTCTGTCTCGAATCTGTTTTGATCTTGTCCTTTTCCTGCGCTGCCTGGGCGGCCATGGACGCGTTCTTGTCCGCAACTTTTATGGCGCTCGCGGCCTGATTCTGGGCGCTATTCGCCGCCTGTTGAGCGTTCTGCGCGCGCGACTCGGCGGGAACACGCCCCAGATAATAGCCGGTCACTGTGCCCAGCAATCCCATCGTGAGCAGCAGGATATCTTTTTCCCGGCCAAAGGCATCCACTTGCGCCTTTATCTCCGCGGCCGCTTTGGTGCTGTCCGCGCTCTCGCTCTTGAAAGAATCTCTTGCGCTGCAGTATGTCTTTCCCAGGATCCAGAGCGACACTCCCAGGATTGACAGCCCAATCACCGCGGTGATGACTTCCCGGAAGATTTGCAGCCATTCGCAGTGAAGCGCCGGCGGTTTCGCTCCCTCCGGCGGAGCTGTGGACGAGGTTCCGCCAGGTCCTGGCGGCGCGCCCGGTTGAACGACTGGTTTATCTGCCACGATATCCTCCTATGCCCTTCGGTCGCTCGGGCGGCTTCGCAGCCAATGCCCGCGCGGAGTCCGGCGGCGCTCCCTCCGGCTGCCCACCGGGGCCCGCATGTGGTAACGCTGTTCCGTTTTCGCGCCGTACACCTGCTGCCAGCCGTTTCCGTTACCCGTGTCGAAAATCAGCGCATAGCCGCCCGGCAGGATCTGAAAAGGCTGTGCAATGCTCTGTGTCTGGTCGAATTGCGTGGATCCTTTCGCGGCAGTGGGCTGGAACCACGCCGGGTAAACAAAATCGGAAACCGCCACGCCGTCGATCTTGTAGCCATACGCATCTGCCTCGCAGGCGTCGCACACCTCGTAGGCGAGAAATTGGGTGGGCGCGCCCTGGTCGAGCACCGGAACGTAAGCTGCGAGATTGATGTCCGGGTCCGCCAGCATCTCCAGCAATTCGTGGCTGGCGGTCCCGCTCCACTCCAGATGGTTCTTGATGTCGCTATCGGCAAAAACTTTGCCCTGCGGAAGGCCCTCCGGTGTCACGTCGTGGTAGCCCAGGGCGTCGGCTTGATCGGAGTCGTCCAGAATCACCAGCCACCACAGGCCCGGACCCGGTTGCACCGCTCCGGAGACAAAACTCAGTTGCGCGTCCACGCCCCAGATGGGTGCGAAATCTCCGGTCACTTGTTTCTGAAGAGCGGGGAGAACGACTTGCACCTGCGCGTCGGATAGCACACTGCTCTTGTTCCAGACCGCGATATTGAACTTGGGCATGTTCGCTCCTTCTGAGGTTCTTGCGAGACGCTTGAACTAGGACCCGGTTTTCTTTCCGCCGTTGCCGGCGGGCTGGTTTCCGCCCGCAGACGGATTCGGTGTTGCATTGACCGTAGTGGCTGGCTTGTTGGACTGGGCCGCGGGTTGGAACAGGTCGCGCACCTTCAAGGTGACGGCCACGGCAAACCGGGCGGTGTAACGCTTTTGGGCCGCCGGCGTGCCGATATTTGCCGGAATCACCGTGCCCTTGACATACCCGAGCGGAAAATCCGCAAATTCGCCGACGTGCACGCCCGGCGTTATGTAGAGGTACGGAGTCAGGCGCAGGGAGCCGCCCACGAAGTAGCCGAAATGGGAGGTATCGGCTTTTCCATTCGCTACATCGAGGACCAGGCCGCCGGAGAGGCCGAATCCCCATTGCTTTCCCTCCAGCCACGATACAGGAGGATGAAAGTTCACCAGGGCTGCCAGCGCCGGCCGCGGACCGCTCGAGTAGTCCACTCCCAGCACCGATTGCGTTGCAGGCATGGGATTGGGGTTGGCCATGGTTGGTGGAACGGGCACCGTCACACTGGAATAACTGCGCCCGGGCAGTTGCGTGATCAGCATGCCCGCCGAGGCCGTCAAGAGCTTGTGTCCCGCGTTGAATCGTCCCGTTTGCGAGGGGCTGTTGGTATCCGCTCCGCCATACCGCGGCGTAACCGTCGCGTCGTAATTCTCGGTGGAATCGAGCGGCGCAGTAAGACGGACGGTGGTGTCGTCCTTCTGCAGAGCATACGGGGCCATATCCGAATACCTTTGTCTCGAGGGGCCGTAGGTTTCCAGAACCAGGGCCTCGGCTTCGGACAGCACGGAAGCCGTGCAAGTTTTTGCTTTGGGATCGTTCAGATCGTCCACGACCTTCATGACAGCGGTTTCGAAAGATCCATAAGCCGCCTCGATGGCGGGCCAGGAGTCCATCGTCCTCCGACGTTCCACATAAACATACTTGCCAGCGGAATCCTTGCTGAGTTGAATTTTGCTGAAAGCATCGGCGAGGCCCCCCGCCGCTTTGCTTGCGGTGGTGATGTCGTCCGGAAGATCGGCAGGACAGTCTACGCCAAGAGGAGCCATAAAAAGCGCCGGAGGCTGACCTGAGGCCTTGTTAGCCACAGCTTGGTTCGTAGCCGAGGACAGCGAGAAGGAAGTGAGCTTAGAGATGGCATCGGTAATCAGGTCGAAGGCAGATCCTTGCAGTTCCACCCGGGCAAGCGAAATCTTTGGGGTGAAAAGCAAATCATTAAATTCCGGCTCCAATTCGATGCAAGTCGTGCCGGACTTGGCGATATCGGTAGGCAACGAAGCGCCCTTGGTCCAATCGAACTGGATGGTGAAGAGTCCCCCCGTCGGTCCCAGGTCTGGCGGAGGTGAAATCAGCAACTGCTTGGGGGATCGACAGATCCATTGATGCGGCTTGATGGTGCCCACAGGTTTTGCTGCGCGGGCCGCATCCAACCGGGCCTGGGTGTGCGCGGGATTTTGGGCCGCCGCAGGCTTGGCGGGCGCAGGAGTCTGCGGGGACGGAGGCGGATTCACCGGCACTTTGGTGAGCGTCAATTTCGCCGCTGCTGAATCCGGGCTGATCCTTAGAATTACCGCCTGGGCCATGGCCGCCAGCACGCCCGCGGATACATTTTTCAGATGGAGATCGGTGAGGGCCGCGTTCGACACGTCAAAGTTGTTGGTTCCGCTTTGAATGGCGGCGATGATGGCGTCGTCGTCGACTTTCAGGGCCACCATGCGAGCCACGTCGTCGTTGGTCATGGGCGCGGGGACGGCAACCGCGACAACTACGGGTGCGGCCGCGCGTCCCGCAACAGGGGCAGCCGCCTGGCCTGCTGCCTGGCCTGCCGCCACGCGCGCGCCCAGTCCGAGCGCGATCCCCATCACCGCCGTCATCAGAAAAATCCTGCGCACCCCGCCGAGCGTGCCCATGTCGTTCTCCCCTCGGCCGGAGCGGCTAAGCCTCGCGCCGCCCTGCCCTATGCCGGGAAGAACGCAGTATCGGTGGGAATCCCTTTCCGATCGTCCGGGTTGTTGGCAATAAAAATAGAGCGATTGATCGGGACAAGCCGCGGCCCGCCCTATGGCCTTGATCGTATGGCCCTGGGGCGCTGGCGACCCCGGCTCGTTAGATTTCAAGAGGTCTTGATGATGATGAAATGTCGCGCGCGAACTTTGTCAGTCCCATCCGGAGTGGGGAGTTGCGAACAAAGGCCGGGAATTCACCTGCGCCAGTGCCGTTGACAGAACTGCGCGCCGCTCACTCGCATGAGCGGCGCGGTCGAGGGCAGCAGCTACTGACCTAAGGGTTGGTGAGATTTAATAGTAAGGTCGCGCCCATGCATGCCCTTGGCGGCACAAAGAACGGCCAGCGAATTCCTTGGTCGAATTCCTGGAGAAAGCTCTTGGCTTGCCCTTCGTTCGTTTGTTTGGTCATTGCAGCCAAGTAAGAACGGATGTGCGACTGCTTCTGGATGAGTTCGCTCTGACTTAGCTTGGGGGAATGATCGGCGCCCATCTGACATCGATGATGCTCTGCCAGTTCCTTGAGTTCTTTGAGCACCGCCTGCCTGTTGTTGCTGGGGGGCGTGGAGGCCACGTACGCCCTCAGCCTAGAAAGCATGTTCAGCGTTGAAAGGGTCCCTTGGGAAGGGACTGCGGTATCACATTCGGCATCGATGTTTGGGTTTTGGGGGTCGCAGTCATGGCATGCCTTGTCTGTGCTGGGGGTGCCTGTGGGGAAATCCAAGAACAGTTTCAGGTTTAGAAGCTGCGTCAACTCCCCAAATGCCTCCCGGGTATGGTTGTGACAGGGAACGTCGTCATCATCTTCTGGCAGCGCACCAATGTAAATGACACGCGGACTTCCCAGTTGGACCTTGTAGGCGTTCTCCCCGGCATATCGGTTGCCCGAGCAGTCGTCCCAGTTGCCTTGCGGATCGTTGGGCATTGGCTTGCAGCCAACCTTGAAGCCGGCGAGGCTCCCCGCCGAGTATTCGAGGGTGAGTTCGCTGGTATACCAAGCCCCGTTCGAAGAGAACGAGCCCCAGCTCGTATTAACCACACTGGGAGCGCCGTGAGCCTCGCCAATTCCGTCAGGCGTTGGGAAGAAAAATACATACCTGGAACCTTTGTGATCTCGGAGTGCCGCAAACGAACTAGCGGACATGCTCGTCGGGTAGGGATTCGCCGGCGTCAAGTCCTCGACAGGGGATCCATTACCGGGAACAGTCAAAGTGTAGTTAGCCATGTCCAGAAGAGCGCCGATGCCGCCGTCCCCAACGTAGAATGGAGTGTGGTGGGTTGACCAGGGCATAATCGCCACGAGCGACCCATCCACATTCTTCGTGTAGGCCCATGGCCCCTGGAGCACCACGTAAACGTGATAGTCCCCTGCGCCAGCCCCGGCCGCTCTGGAGTGAGCCTCGGCAACCCGCAGAGTGTCCGTCCGAGTGAGGTGCACAGCTCCCAACAGGAGAAGCAATGCACCTGCGATGCAACTCGTTACTGTCCGTTTTCTCATTTCTAATTCACCTCACTCTCCAACTTTTTAGCTTCGCCCAAACGAGCTGAATGCTGCCCAGTAACTCGGATGAACTGTCTCCGGCTGTTCGCGCAAGTCGGACTGGGCCTCCCAGAGAGATCGAGAGACAGGTTCTCCAGACAACAGTCGTTGATAGAAATCTTTCATGAATTTCGCGGCCACCGTGGAGTCTACGGGCCAACGGCTGGCCACAACGTGTGGGACTCCAAACCGGAGAAGTCCTCGCGCCAGGCTGTCGTAATCCCCCGCTCCTCCCTCGCTCCCAATTGCAGAAGAGCAAGCCGAAAGAACCGCGAGTTGCAAATTTCGGAGATCTGCCGCTTCCAGTGAGTCCACATCAAACACTCCTTCAACGCCGGTTTCTTGCGGTCCCTCTGCTACGAAGAGTCCGGCCTGGTCGGGCGACTCCACCCCGTGGCCGGCAAAATGAAACACCTGTGCGCGACGCAGCCCCTGTTTCACCGCCGTTGCCGTTGCTGCGCGTCCTTCCAATATACTTGCCTTGTGAAATGACTGGGCAGTGGAACGGGCCTCTTCGACTATTCCTTGAGTAGGCAGCAATCCAGGTCTCTGTGAAGGTCCCGAGGCTACGACCAGCGTTTCAGCTTCCGACGAGATTCGTTCGCCCGCTCGAAGAGGCTTCATTAAATAAAGACCGGGTGAGGAAACGATTGGGCCTCTCTCTCCGAGGAAGTGCCCCTGCGCATCCAGCAGCGCCTCCATCGGAATATTTGAAACCCTGTCGTCAGCCTCGATCACCAGCGCGCGGCCCGGAAGCAAATGATTTTCCACCGGGGCGATCAGTAGGTCATAAAGTCTTCTTGATTCTGCCCGGAGATCCGCGGGATCCGATCGCGGGTCCGAACAGGACTCCACGAAATGTGCCGCAAGCATTTGTAAATCCATTCCCCAGATGTTCACGTACCGGCTGGCAATCCCGCGGTCGTCATACACCCAAATCGCCAAGCCGTCCGGGAGCACGGCGTACACGAGCACCGTCTCTCGTTGGACCGTTGGCGCGATATCTGCTACTGCATGGAACTCCGGAAGAGGGGGGCCCTGGGCGAGTGTGGCTGCGTCGAGAAGTCGCCAAGAACTTTTGCTTTGAGGGTTTTGATCCACGGACAAGGGCGCGTCAGCGGCGCGGAGTGCCGCCCCTCGGTACCACTCCCAGATTTCTAATGCTTGACGAGCGTCTCCAGCGCGCAGGGTAACGGCAACTAGCTTCCTGTAGACTCCCGAGGCTTCCTTGTTCCACGCTGCTCTCTCCCGTTCGGAAGTGAGAGAATGCAGGCTGTATTCGGCCAAATGGATGGCGGCCCGCAGCGCGCTCTCCGTTTTCTCCCTGGGGTCCNTTTCTCCCTGGGGTCCGCGGGAATCTCCAAGTCTCCGAGGGTGACGTAATAATGCAGGGCCGCGTAGTTGGCGGCCTCCAGACGCACGAACGGCCCCACCCTTTCGAGCCGCGCGCGGGCTTCCCGTGTGTTTCCGCGCATCCCTTCAAGCCGGGCCAGCCAAATTTCCGCATCCGCATAGTCCGCACGTACAGCATCCGATGGAGGGGCGGCCTCCAGCAGACGGCTAGCTTCCGCAAACTCCTTTTCAGCCAGGTCGGACATCCCCGCGCTAAAAGCCGCGTACCCCGTCCATCTATGGGCCATTGCTCTCAGTAGCAAGGCGGGATCCGACTGAATTAGCTCGTCAGCCTGACGCCAGATGCAGAGTTGCAGGTGAGGCTGTCTCAGTGAGTCCGCGACGGAATCTAGATTTGTGTAGAGGCCGTAGCCCGCCATCCGCTTATATCTACCGGACCAGTAGCGCGACAAGCCGGCCGAGGCTATTGCCCAGGCCGTGCGACGCTCCCCCCTCTGCACGGCCAGTTCCGCATTCGCCATCGCCGCCCGGAGGTAGACATTTCCATAACGGCTTCGGGTTGCCTCCCTTTCAGCGAGCTCTTCCATTCGCTGCGATTGGCCCAAGTCCCCCAATATCGCCCAGCAGGCGCCCTGTTCGAGCCAGATCTGCGCGCGCATCCACCCGTAAGGGAGCTCGCCCGTTTTCTGAGCCACCAGGTGGGCGGACTTGAGGCATTCCCGACCTCGACTCGATTGATGAAGAGCAAACACTTCCTCGTATTGCGAGCGCAGCACTCCAGGCAAATTTCCGGCCGCTGCGAAAAGTCGTTGCGCACTCTGCGCGTGATTTCGTGCGGCTGCAAAGTCCGTCGATGCGTTCGCTATCGCCGCCTGGGAGAGGGCGCGGATTGCCGCTGAGAAGGCAGGTCGATTCCGATACGACAGCAGATCCGAGAGCCAGGAATCCTGGTGTTCTCGTTGCATGACCCGGGCGAGGTACGCCAAGCTGGCCTGATAAGCAGCCTGCTGTGGCTTCCCCAGTGAGGAATCAGGCAATGATTCCGGAAGCCAGTCGCGGACTGCTACGTTCAGGTAGTCTTCGATGCGTGCTTCTAAGGCGCGCTCAATGGCCGAGTCTCTCGGCCCGGCCCCGGTTATTTGCGCTGGTGTGAGCAGAGGTTGCGAAAGGTCCTTCTCATGTTGGCTGGTCTTCTCTCGGAGCGAGGCGAGTATTTTTTTTGCTTCTTCCGCCCAGGCGCCGGTGGGGTCCACGCGCAGGTAGTGCTCCCAGTCCTCGATGGCTTGCTGGTAGAGGAACATTTTTTCGCAAGCGATGGCGCGATTGTAGAGGGCTACTGGATCATCGGGCTGCTTGGCCAGGGACTCACCGAGGAGCTCAATGGCTTCGCCGTAATCAATGGCGCGGTCCTGGGCCTCGGCGCGCTGGAAATAGGCGGTGGCCAGATCGCGCAGCAGCGGAGGGGAATCCGGCTGGGCGTCGAGCGCGCGCTTGAAGCTTTTGATGGCGGCTTCGTACTGCCAGTCGAGCAGCTCCGCGCGGCCGCGTTCGGCCAGCCAGCGCGGGTCGCTGGGATGTTTGGCCAGCTCGCGCGCGATCAGGGCTTCGGCTTCCAGAAGAGCCGCGGGACGGCTGAGGTTGGAGCGATCTCCGCCGCCACGCTCGACGCGCATGGGCGCGGGCCGCGCGCCCGGGATGCGCAACTCCAGGGTGCGCTGCTCCGCATAGGCATCGGCGAGCAACTGTTCCGCATAGGCGGGCTGCATGCGGCGGTACGTCCAGAGAGCGCCCAGGGCCATCAATCCCACCGCAGCGGCCGCAAGCGCCCAGGCGGGCCAGAACAGCCACCCGCGGCGCGTGGGTGTGACAGAGATCCCTTCTCGTGCGCCTCGGCGTCCGGTCGTCTGCGCAGCAAGCCGGCCGCCGATCTCGACGGCATAGCCAGGACGCGCGCTTTCCAGTTGCGCCAGCACCGTCTCCTCTTCGGGACTCACCTCTGCCGAGAAATCCTCGACTGCCTGCCGCAGCAGCGGCCCGCAGTGGCCGCAGTTCGTGGCGTGGTCCAGAACTGCGTCCGTACGCTCGGAAGGCAGGACCCCTGCCGCCAACTCCTCCAGGTCCCGCTCCGGCGGGCAATCCACGCCGCGCGGGCCAGGCTCGGGGGCGGCCAGCCCCCGGAGTGACCGTGCAATCTCCTCATGCATGCGCACCAGCCTTTGACAGCTCTCGCACTGCGCCAGATGGTGCTGCGCATCGGCAAGGGCCCCGGGTGGAACACCCGCTCCCGGCTCTGCAGGCTGGGCTTCGATCAGCCGCTCGATCTGCTCTAGACTCAGGTGCTCCTGTGCTTGACTCACTTCCGCTTACTCCTTCTTAAAACGGCTCCGCAGCCTGGATTCCTTCACCGGGCGAAGTCTCCGGCAGGCTTGCCGGGCGCAGGGCCAGCCGCTGGCGCACCTGGCGCGTCAGGCGAAGCAGCGTGCTTTCAACACCTTTGGTGCTTAGTCCGATGCCCGGAAGCCCGGCGATGGAGGCGGCGGGGAGCCCGACCCGGTAATACAGCCAGAAGATGCGCCGGTCACGCGTGGCGTGCGGCCCTTCAAGCACTGCGCGCAGATTCACGTCAATCTCCGAAAACAGCACCTGTTGCTCCACCGCAGAAGCGCCACTCGTGGAAGCGGCCTCCAGGGGGGCCGGGCCGTACTCCGCCTCCAGCTCCTCCGTCCCCGCCCCTCCGCCGCGCTTCTGCGCGCGCACAGATCGGAAATGATCGTGGACGATATTGGCGGTGACTACTTTCAGGTATCCGAAGATGGCGTCTTCGTGGCGGGAGCCGAACGAGCGCAGCAGGCGGGCCTGGTCCGCGCATAGTTTCAGGTAGGTATCCTGCACCAACTCGTCTATCTGTGCAGGAGTGGTCCCGCCCCAGCGCCGAGCGGTGCGCAGCACGACTGTGGCGATCAGCCGGTGGAATCTCCGGACAAACTCCTCCCACGCTGCGGAGTCCCCAGTCTGCGCGCAGGCACGAACGAGGTCTTCGGAAGAGGAGCTGGAGTAATCCACCGCGGGCTGGGCCTCCCTTGGTGCGCGGGATTGTATACCAGATATGCCACATGCAGCATTAAGCCCCGCTTCCGGCCGGCCGATGGACCGGGGTAACAAGCCTCCCGGGCGGCCTTGCCCGGCGGCTTGCCAGTTCTCGCCGGCCCGAATATCCTGCGTCCCGGAGGCAGCCATCGCGGCGGACAGGGCCAACGTGGTGGTTATCGGCGGCGGCGTGGTGGGTTGCGCCGTGGCCATGGAGCTTTCCGCGCAGTTTGAGGATGTGTTTCTGCTCGAAGAGTTGCCGCAACTGGGCATGGCCGCCAGTTCACGGAACAGCGGCGTGATTCACTCCGGAATTTACTATCCCACGGGCACCCGCAAGGCGCGGCACTGCGTTGAGGGCAACCGGCTTACTTACGAATTCTGCGCAAAGCACAACGTGCCGCACCGGCACACGGGGAAAGTGGTGGTGGCGGCTTCCACCGGCGAAGAGCCGGAGCTCGAGGCGCTGCTTCATCGCGGCCAGGAAAATGGCGTGGCCGGGCTGCGCATCATCGACCGGCGGGAATTGCGCGCACGCGAGCCGCACGTGGAAGGCCGAGCGGCGCTCGAGGTGCCTTCCACCGGGTTGCTCATCAGCGAGGAACTGGTGAAAGCGTATGCCCGCGTGGCGCGCGACCGGGGCGCCAACCTGCTGACGCACGCCAAAGTGATCGCCCTGGAGCCCGTGGGCGACGCCCTGCGCGTGACCAGCGAGCGCGGCGCCATTGAAGCGCGGGCGGTGGTGAACTGCGCCGGACTGTTCGCGGACGAAGTCGCGGCGCTTGCAGGCTACAAGCGGCACAGGATCCAGCCGGTGCGAGGTGATTACTGCGAGGCGGTGCCGGCAAAAGCGCACCTGGTTCATTCGCTGGTGTATCCGCTGCCCGATCCCCAGGGTATGTCGCTCGGATTGCATCTGACAAAAACCCTGTGGGGCACGCTGCTTATCGGTCCCACGGCGCAGGTGGTGAAGAGCAAAACCGATTACGAAAGCGAGCGCGTGCCGGTGGAGGTGTTTGCCCGCGACGCGCGCCGCCTGCTGCCGGAAATCGAAGAGAGCGATCTGCGGCCGGCTTATTCCGGTATCCGCGCCAAGCTGGCCTCGGCGATTCCGGGGAAGGGCGAAGCGCACAAAGAGATATCGGATTTTGTGCTCGAGCGCGACCCGCAGATTCCTTGTCTGATTCACCTGATCGGCATCGAATCGCCGGGGCTGACCGCAGCCTGGTCGCTGGCCAGAGAGGTGGCCGCGATGGTTCGGGAGACGGTGTCTTAGCGCCGCGCTGCGCCCTCGGCGGTTTGCAGATAAAGGACCCGGAATGGCCGGCGCGGTCCCGGCTATTCGGGAGCCGGCGCTACGGTCGCGGTTCCTGCACAGAATCGCGCTGCAGCAGGGCGGACGCGCTCACCAGGCGGATACCCCGCGCTTCGATCTCCGGCAAGGCTTCTGCCAACACACCCAGGGTTGCGCTGTGAGGATGTCCGATGGCCACGCACCCGCCCTGCTCGCGCGCCAAGCGCACGGCGCGGTCGAGTTGCCGGCGGATGGCGGCGGGCTGCTCGTCGTCATCCAGAAAAACGTTGCGTGCCGCCGCCGGCACGCCCGCGCGCCGCGCGGCTTCATAGGCCACACTGGCGGCGGAAGTACGGCTATCCACAAAGAACAGACCGCGCGCGCGCAGCGCCGCAGCCACCGCGGCCATGAGCGCGGCATCCGCGGTGGCGCGAGAACCCTGGTGGTTGTTCACGCCCACGGCATCCGGCACGCTGGCCAGCATTTCGTCCAGCACGCGGTTCACCTCTCCGGCGGATTCGCCCACGTGCAGCTCCACTCTCTCCGCTTTGTCTTCGCCGGCCAAAGATTCCATGGGCAGGTGGAGAAGCACTTCGATGCCGCGGCGATGGGCTTCTTCGGCTATGGAAGCGGATTCGGGATGGTCCGGCAGCACCGCCACGGTCACGCGCCCCGGCAGCGCAAACACGGCCCGCGCGGCAGCGGAGTCGTAGCCCAGATCGTCCACAATCAGGGCCAGCGCGGCTCCTGAGCGCGGCGGTGGCCGAAGCCCCGCTTCGACCGGTGTGACCGCGAAGACTTCCAGCGAGAGCGCCGGCTTTCCCTGCACATTGACGGCGTACGTTACGGAGTCCACGGCCGATTCGCGGCGCTCCAGTGCCACCCCTCGTGCGCCTGCGGTGCTGCGCCAGGCCGTTTCCAGCGCGGGAAGGCGCGCAAGGTCAGGGAGGGAAACCAGCACCCGCGCGGGCCTTCCTTCCGCCCCAGCGAGAGCGGGAACGATGCGGATGGGCACATCCGCGCCGGTGGCGCCGCGAGCCGCCGCCGCAAAATCTGCCGCTAGGCGCGTCGGGTCCGTGACCGGCGAACTCTTGGGACGGCACGAGGCGCAACACAGCGCAAGGCCGCAAGCCAGCAGGGTAGTAAGGCAAAAGGTTTGCCAGCCCCGGGCGCTGCGGGCACACGACATTGTCTTCCTGGAGATGGGAGAACCCGGCCCGGAGATCACAAGGCTACGCGGCTTTGGCCGGGGCACTCGTCTGATTACGGAGAATTTCGAGGGCTTTCCGCACCGCGGGGTCATCGTGCGCGCGTGAAGCTCCAGCGGGACGTCCGGCGCCCGCGCCTGATGCGCCGTCATCGAGGTCGGAAGAATCGTCAAAGCCCGCGGCCATTTCCACAGATGGCTTGACGCCGGACTCGTTGATGCTTTTTCCAGAGGGCGAGTGGTAGAGAGCCGTGGTGAGGATCAACGCCCCTCCGTCGTCGAGCGGGATAATGGTCTGCTCTCCGGCGCTGCCAAACGTGCGCTCGCCGATGGTGGGGACCGCACGGTCATCGGCCAGCGCGGCGGCCAGCACCTCCGCCGGTCCCGCAGTCGTGGACGAAATGAGCACGGTGACCGGCCCGGTCCAGACCGCCTTCTGCGGCTCGGCGGCGAAGCTCTTCTGAGGGGCGGCCTGTCCGCGCAACGTGGCGAGGGTCCCTGTGCTTACAAACAGATTGGCGGTGGCAATGGCCTCCTGATAACTGCCCGAGGCGCAGTCGCGCAAATCGAGCACCAGCTTGTGTTCGCCCTGGCGGGAAAACTCGGTGAGCTTTTGGCGGATTTCTGCGCCGCGGCCGTTGCTGAACGACGGCACGCGCAGGTAGGCCACGTCGTCTTCCAGCTTGTCCGTCATCAGGCGCGGAGCGCCCAGTGCCGCCCGGCTAATTTCCACGTCATGCGATTCCGTGCCGCCATGGCGCACCGCGCTGATTTTTACGCTCGTGCCCGGCTCGCCCTGCAGTAGCAACTCCGCCTGGCGGATGGAGATCTCGCGCGTTGAAAAGTTGGCAATGGTTTCCAGGATGTCGCCGGAGGAGAGCCCGGCCTTCTGCGCGGGGCTATCCGGAAGCGTGGCCAGGACCATCAGGTAGCCGAAGCGCTTGGAGAGCGCCACGCCGATGTCACCGCGCTCATGGGCCTTCAGCCGCGCCTGGTAATCTTCATACTCGCGCGCGCTCAGGTAGCCCGACTGCGGGTCCAGGGACTCCACTAGCCCGTGCAGCGCCCCGCGGGTCACCTGGCGGATGTTGGGCTCTTCCACGTAGTCCTGCTGCACGCGCTGCAGCACCTCGCTGAAGACGCCCAGCGAGCGGTAGGTATTCTCCTGGGACGTGCGGGCCAGCGCGTAGCCGATTCCGGCATAGAGCGCCACCAGTGACGAAAGAGCCAGAACGAGGATGCGCGTGGGGCGATTCATCAGGCGTCTCCGGGAAGCATTAGTATAGCACTTTCGCAGCAGCACGTACGCTCTCCAGACCTGCAGCCGTACCCCCACGCGGCTCCGCTTTCGCGCGCAGGCCCTTCCGGCCGAGAAAGCGGAGAGAATGGCCCGCGCGGTCCCGACTATTCGGGAGCGGGCGCTGAGTCCGAGCTACTGGATGGCGGCGTGGACCGGCTCCGCTTCGAGCTCGGCGTAGGTGATGTAGGTCTGCGAGATGCGGTCGTGCCAGGTGAGCCCGTCTTCGTCCCAGGCGGCCCACACAAATCCCAGCATTCCGGCGGCTGCGGAGAGCAGGCAGCCGAACGCGCGCCAGCCCAGCTCCAGCGTTCCCGGCGATGTGCCGTCAAAGCACACCACGCGCAATCCGCGCAGCATCATCCCCGGCGTGGCTCCGGCAGTGAGTGTGAACAGCAGGACGTATTGAGCGTAAATGAGGAAGGAAGCCGCAAGTACCACGGCGGCGCCCAGGCGCGACAAGGCCAGTTCGCCCCCGGCCAGATGGAAGGCGACGAAAAACCCGGCCACCGTCAGTGTTAGCACCACGGCGTCAATCGCGCCGGCGGTGCGGCGCTCGCGTAAATCCGCTACCGGCACGTGCTGATCCTGGGGATGTTCCGCCAGCGCCCCGGCTTCTGAGAAATCGAAGACCGGCTGAGGAACGCTGATTTCGATGCGCTCCGTTGGTGTGGCCTGCGGGCGCCGGGAGGCCGTGCGCAGCGCTTCGCGCCGGGGATCGGCCTTTTCGGATTCCGCCCCGGAGGTTTCGGCGGCGGGTTCAGCAAAAAGCGTTTGGGCCGGATTGGCCATGCCAGCCAGGGCCTCTCGCCACGGCGGCGCGTCCGCGGCTCCCGGTTCGGTTGGCTGTTCCGCAGGCGCGTGGAAGGTTTCCCCAGGAGCCAATTCCTCCCGGGCGCTTTCGAGGACCGCGGAGGCAGCTTCCTCAGCACCTTCTGCCACGGCCGCCTCAGGAGCCGCCATTTCCTCTGCGGCCGCGGGCAGATCGACCGGGGAGGTCAGCGAGCCGCATTCTTCGTCTCCGGTTTGAAAAATAGCATCGGGCTCGATCCCCGGCGCCGTCCGCCAGTATTCCGTGTCAATCGGCGGAATCGGGATGGCGGATTCCGTCACCGGTGCGGCGGGGGAAATTGCCGGAGCGATGCCCGGCCCCATGGATACTACTTCTTCCGCTTCCATCGGGTCGGCATGCACTTCGAGGGTGGCGGCGTCCGCCAGCACCACCCCCGGTTCAGCAGCGAATGGCAAAGGCTGGGGCAATCCCGGCGGGATTTCCTCGCTCACCGAGGCGCATTCAGGAGCCAGTTCCGCGGCGGCCATCGCCGTCTGCGCTTCGGGCACGAACGTCTCCGCTTCCGTGTCTGCCGTGGGGTAGGCCAACTCTTCAAATTCGCTTGGCGGGGCTTCGAAGGACGCGGATTCGTGCTCCGGCGTGCGCACATCGGCCGGCGCGTAGACGCGCTCACCGGCCAGCGTGGAAAGGAAGCCTCTCCCGGCCGCGGCTCCGCTTCCTGCGCCGGCTCCGGCTGCGGCGGCCATCGCCCGGGGCATCACTACCTCGGCCTCTGCGGCCGCGCTCGCGCCCGCGAACTGCTCGGCATTTGCCTCCGCTGCAGCCTCCACCCGGGCCATGGATTGCTCCAGGCGGGAATCGAGAACGATGCCCGCGGCATCTGCGGAGGGAAGGGCGTCTTGCGCCACGGACTCCGGTTCGGCATTTTCTTTCTTTGCATGCACGCGAAATTCGAGCACGGATTGGCCGTTGCTGCCGTGGCGCGACTGCTTTTCGCGCCGCTGGCGGTAGGACTCCAGGCGCTCGCTCACCTCGCGGCGCCATTCCGGCACTTCCGGCTCGGCAGCTTCCGTGGCCGATCCAGCAGCAGGCGGGGCGGCGCGCTCCGCGGGCGGCTTCATCTCCGCCACGGCGGAGGTGGATTCGGCGCGGCGCTTCCCGCGTCCCCCGGGACGCGATTCGATGGGCACGGCAGCCAGGATCGCGCGGATGCGCGCAGCGGCTTGCTTGCGGCTGTCACCGGCAGTTTCGTCCGGATCCAGGCCGGCGTAGCCGTCACAGATTGCCGTGGGCTCGTCGTGAATCAGACCACACTTCAAGCAGGGTGTTTTCACGGTCCTGTTTTGCGCTGCGGACGGTCCGCTTATCAGAACCGAAGGCAGACTAGCATGGGACGGGGGGAAGGGAGGGGACACAACCGGCCTATGTCCTCAATCGGACACTGGGGAAAAATAACTGCGCGCCATGCGGAAAGGGAAGAAAGGAGGGGCGGCGCGCCCGGTGGCGGACCATCAGCCGCGTCGCGCAGGAGAGCAGCAAATTGGTCGAGTTCGGATTCGAGCGTGCTGGCGGAGCAGGGAAGGATCTCAGGCATGAGGCAGTATGGCCGCCTCGAACTGCGCACGCAAATTTCGCCTGCACCGGCAGACGGCTGGCGCCCGCAGTTCCGCGCCGCCGCGGCGCGCTCCCAAGCCAAAAGAAGAACAAACGGCCGGGCCCAACCGCGCATCCAACCCTGTGACCCCAAGCAACGCCTTCCGGGGCGCGCGAAAGTTCACGCCGTATGAGGCCCGCCATCCGGGGAAGAAGAAAGCCGCACGCGATGACGGGAATCCATCGAGGGAGACTGGCGTTTGCGCTGTCGCTTGGCATTCTGCTCGCGCTGCCGGCGCAGGCGCAGGAAAAACCGGCGGGAGGCGCACTCACCGGCTGCGTCCCTGCGCTTTTACCGTGCCGGGTGTACCCCTTGGAAGGGGGGGACCCGCCTGAGTTGGACCTGGACTGGCTTCAGCCCGCAGGATTGCCGGCGGCGGAAAGCGACGCGATGGATGGCGTGCCTGCGCCCGGCCAGGGCGCCCTGCAGCAGGCCGCGCCAGACGCTCCGGCCGCAACGCAAACGGATGGCCAGCCGGCAATGGTGAAGTCCGGCGACGCAGCGGGAACCGGTCCGCAACAAACCAAGCGCATCCTCGGAGTCATGCCCAACTTCCGGGCGGTGAGCGCGGGAGCGCATCCACCGCCGCCGACGCCCAAGGAATCCTTCCTCCTGGCCACTCAGAACAGCTTCGACTACTCCTCGTTCATCTTTGTCGGATTCACTTCGGCGCTGGCCGAATGGACGGACACGCACACGCAATTAGGCCAGGGAATGCCCGGCTTTGGACGTTACTACTGGCGCGGATTCGCGGACAAGACCGACGGAAACTACTGGGTGCTGTTCATTCTGCCGGCGGTGTTCCACCAGGACGAGCGTTACTTCACGCTGGGCAAGGGCGGCTTCTGGAAGCGGTGCGGGTACGCGGCCTCGCGCGTGCTCATCACGCCCAACTACCAGGGCCATGAGAGTTTCAATATTTCCGAGTTGCTGGGCCGCGGCATCGCCCAGGGCATTTCCGTTGCCTACTATCCCGGCGCTTCGCAAACCGCCGGTGCCATCGCCTCCAAGTATGGATACGCCATTCTGCGCGACGCGCTGACCAACGTGTTCCGCGAATTCTGGCCGGACATTTCCGCGCACGTCCGGCACCGGCATTCCGTTTCGCCCGATTCCCCCGCGCGCTGAGCGGCGCCCGCGGCTGCGGCTAGCGGCGTGATTCGCAGGCCGCGGCGGCGCACAGCAGGCTGCTGGAAAATCCTGGCATTCGAGGCACCGATTCCTTCAATGGAACGCGAAGCTTACGCCGGATATTCCGAAATCGAAAACCCAAAAGGAAGGCAGGATTCGGCATTTGGAACGCACCGCGCGGATTGCCGGGGGTGAATAAATCGCGGCGTGGCCGGCAAAAACGGGCGGCGGGTGCGTTGCGGGCTCCGGGAGCGCGTGTTAGGCTGCCGGGGACTCGATGGTCGCAGGCTCGCAGCCCAGCGCGCGGCATCCTCTCCTTCAAACGGAAGTATCGCCTTCCAAAACGCTCGGAAGCGCATCCAACCGGGCCATGACTCGTTTGTTCGACATCCGCGCCGCTCGCCGGACGCCGAAGGCCGCCGGGCTGCTGCTCACCGTTATTTGGCTGGCTCTAGCCCCCCCGCCCAGAGCCGTAGAGGCCCGGCAGGCGCGTGTACCGGGCCGTGCGGGGCACGGAATGGTGCAACTCGAAGCCCGCGAGCAGCGCAAGGTGGGCAGCATTTTCTACGCGGATGGGGACGTGGATATCCATTACGGCGGGATGCGGTTGCGCGCGGACCACGCCCAGTACGATGCGGATACCGGCGAAGCGCGCATCAGCGGCCACGTGCGTTACGATACGGACACGCAGAGCCTGGAGGCGCGCGAGGGCGTCTACAACATGAAGACCGGCAAGGGCGTCTTTCACCAGGTGAAAGGCGCGGTGCGCGCGGTGCGCTTGCCGAATCACAACGTGCTGGTCAGCCAGAATCCCTTTTCCTTCTCGGCGCGCGAGGTGCGGCGCACGGGTGAAACCACTTATGAGATTTACCGGGCGTGGGTGACGGTGTGCCCGCCGGACCGGCCCAAATGGAAGTTCTACACCCGCCANCGGCACCATCCACGTGGAGAAGAACGCGCGGCTCCAGGACGCCACGTTTCGCCTGATGGGCGTGCCCATTCTCTACCTGCCGTTTGCCAGCGTGCCGGTGGGCCAGCACCTGCGCCAGTCCGGTTTTCTGGCCCCGGAAATCGGGCAATCCACGCTGAAGGGCTTCGTCATCGGGGACGCATTCTACTGGGCTCCGGTGGATTGGTTTGACGCCACGGTGAATGGAGAAAACTACAGCCGGCGGGGCCCGGCGCTGATTGGGGATGCGCGGGCCAAACCCGCGGACAACTTTTCCGCCTCTTTTCATTTCTTCGGGGTGGACGACCGCGGGCTGCCCGGCCCGGGAGGGGTGCGCATGCCCCAGGGCGGGCACGAGTCGGAGACCAAACTGGATGCGCAACTGCCCCACGGCTGGCGCGCCGTGGCGGACGTGAACACGCTCAGCTCGCTCACCTTCCGCCTGGCGTTTGCCTCCACTTACGCGGATGCGGTGAATGCGGAGGTGGCCAGCACCGCCTTTCTGACCAACAATTTTGACGGGTTCAGCCTGAACTTCGCGGCCAACTCCTATAAGAACTATTTCAGCGCCACTCCGGAAACGTCCGTGGAGCTGCGTACCGCTCCGGAGGTGCGCTTCGATTCCGTGGACATTGCGCCGTGGAAATGGCCGGTGTACCTGGGGATTGACGCCTCGGAAGGCGGAGCCAGGCGGCAGGACCCCACGCTGAGCACGCCGTCGTTTGTGCAGCGGACGGAAATCGCTCCGCGCGTCACCGTGCCTCTGGGCTGGCAGCCGTGGTTTGGACTGACGGCCTCGTTCGCCGGGCGCATCACCCGCTATGGCGCTCAGGAGGTCGGGGGTAGCGCGGTCGAAAGCTCCCTGGTGGAGAAGACTGCGGAGGTGACCGTGGACCTGCGGCCCCCCTCCTTCGAGCGCATCTGGGGAGAGGGCGATTCGCGCTGGAAGCATGTGATCGAGCCGGACGTGGTGTACCGCTACGTGACCGGCATCAATGATTTCGGAGGAATCCTGCGCTTCGACGAGAACGATACCCTCACGGACACCAACGAAGTGGAATATTCGCTCACCCAGCGGCTCTTCCACGGCACCCCGAGCGGGACGGATGAGATCGTGAGCTTGCGGCTGGCGCAGAAGTACTACATCGATCCCACCTTCGGCGGCGCCCTGGTGCCCGGCCAGCGCAACGTCTTTCAGGCCGTGGATTCACTTTCACCGTTTGCATTTGCCGACGGCTTCCGGCATTTTTCGCCGCTGAACGGCGAACTGAGCGTCGAACCCGGCGGGCGCTACGAAGCGGAGCTGATCGCCGACTACGACACGCAAAAAAACACCCTGCTGGCCCTGGGGACCCTGGCCAAATGGAAGCCGTACAAGGAGTCTTTTCTGACCCTGGCGCATTTCATCACCCACGGCGATGAAGTGCTGCAGCCGCGCTCGAACCAGGTGCGCCTGCTGGCCGGATATGGGGACGTGAACCGCCCCGGCATCAACCTGATCACTTCGCTCAGCTACGACTTCCTGAGCCATACCATCCAGACGCAGACGGTCACCGCCAGCTTCAATGGCTCGTGTTGCGGGCTGGCCTTCGAATACCGGCGCATCGCCTTGGGCCCCATCCGGTCGGAGAATCAGTTCCGGCTGGCCTTTCTGGTGGCCAACATTGGAACGGTGGGGAATCTGCGCCGCCAGGAGAAACTCTATTGAGGTCCAGAGCTCATAGCCCCGGCCGGCGCCCGGCTGCCGCGTCACCGGAGGACATTGCGTTTCTTTCTGTGGCGGAGTTGGCGCCGCTGCTGCGCGCCAGAAAGCTTTCTCCGGTGGAGCTCGTGCGCGTCTATCTCGAGCGCATCGCGCGGCTGAATTCCCGGCTGAATGCTTACCTTACGGTGCTCGAAGAAGAGGCGATGGATCAGGCCCGGTGCGCCGAGCGGGAGATTTCCCGCGGCAAGTGGCGCGGGCTGCTGCACGGTATTCCCATCGGCGTGAAGGACAACATCGAGTCGGGCGGTGTGCGCACTACTGCCGGTTCGAAGATCCTGGCCTCCTATGTGCCGGCGCAGGATGCGCCCGTGCTGGCGCGGCTGCGCGCGGCCGGCGCCATCCTGATGGGCAAAACGCACCTCCACGAATTTGCCTACGGCGTGACCAGCGAAAACGCGCACTACGGTCCGGCGCGCAACCCGCACGACTCCGGGCGCATCCCCGGGGGCTCCAGCGGGGGCAGCGCCATTGCCGTGGCCGCCGGGCTCTGCGCTGCCGCCCTGGGAACGGATACCGGAGGTTCCATCCGCATCCCGGCGGCGCTGTGCGGCACGACCGGGTTCAAACCGGCGTTCGGGTCGTTGCCCATGGAGGGGATCATTCCCCTGTGCCGCTCGCTGGATCATGTGGGCCCCATCGCGCGCACCGTCCAGGATGCGGCCATACTTTACGCCGCCATGCGCGGGGAAAGTTCCAGGACGGTGGCTCTGAAACCGCACGCGCCAAGAGGCGCCGGCGCGCGCCGGCGCGCCCGCGTGGGCTGGCCCCGCGATTATTTTTTCGAGCGGTTGGCCCCGGAAGTGGCCCGGGCGTTGGATGAGGCAAGGCAATTGCTCACCGCGCGCGGCGTGGAGTTTGTGGACGTCAACCTGCCGCTACTGGAGGCCGCCAACCGCGCTTCGCTGCCCATTGCGCTCGCGGAGGCTTACCAATTTCACCGCCAAGCAGGATATTTTCCGGCCCGCGCCGGCGAGTATACCGAGGACGTGCGCGCCCGGCTGGAGCGCGGCGCGGCCATTACCGCCGCGGATTACCTGGATGCCCTGGCCGCATGCCGCTGCTCGACCGGAGAATTCAGGGCATGCGGCGAGCAGATAGACGCGCTGCTCGTGCCCACAGTGCCCATCGTGGCGCCGCGCGTCGGCGAGTCCACGGTCATGCTGGCCGGCGCCCAGGAAGACCTGCGCGCGGCGCTGCTGCGGCTCTGCCGCCCGGCGAATCTCTGGGGCGCTCCGGCCATTTCCATCCCCTGCGGAGCCACCCCGGCGGGGCTGCCCATCGGCATGCAATGGATCGGTTTCGAGGGGCGCGAAGCTAGCCTGCTGTGGCTGGCACTGCAATTCGAATCCGCCACCGAGTGGCACCGGCGGCGGCCGCGCTTGTAGGGACATGAAGCCGGCGGCGCGCCGGCGCATCCAATCAGCAGCCTTGATAGAATTGCAGGTGCAACAGGCCAGTGGCTTGTAAACGCCCCGGGCCTTTGCGCCGTCATTATTACGGAGAGTCATGCGGGGGATGCCGGCTGTTGCGGACCGGCCGGGTTGACGTAGAAGGGAATCGTGGACGCTCAAGCGACATATCTCGGCGCGCTGGTGGCGGGGCTGGTATCGTTCCTTTCCCCGTGTGTCTTGCCGCTGGTGCCCGGCTACATCTCGATGCTTTCCGGCATCGGCGTGGACCAATTGAAGCGCGGCGAGGGAGCCCGGCGCACGCTGCTCACCAGCGCCGTGTGCTTTGTAATTGGCTTCTCCGTTGTGTTTATTGGATTGGGCGCGGGCGCCACCACCGTGGGCCAGTTCCTGCGCACGCACAAAACGTCCCTGGCGCCGCTGGCCGGGGCCATCATTGTGCTCTTCGGCCTGCACCTGGTGGGCTGGCTGGTGAAAATCCCGGTGCGCCAGGGCATTATCGCCGGAGTCCTGCTGGTGGGCGGAGGCCTTGCCGTGTGGGCGCGTCCGGGCCTGTTGGGCGCGGCGCGGCCCATCGAGCTGTTCTCCGTCTCGCTGGTCTTTCTCTTCGGCCCTTACCTGTCCGGCTGGCTGAACCGCGACTTGCATTTGCGCAACGTGGGAGGCAGGCCCGGCATGGTCGGGGCCTTCCTGTTGGGCTTTGCCTTCGCCTTCGGATGGACGCCGTGCATCGGTCCCATCCTGGGCGCGGTCCTGCTGATCGCCGGCGCGCAGGAAACCGCCTGGCAGGGCGTGCTGCTGCTGGTGGCGTACTCGGCGGGACTGGCCATACCGTTTCTGCTCACCGCGCTGGGGGTGAGCCAGTTCATGAATTTCTACCAGCGCTTCCGCAAGCACCTGCACGCGGTCGAGGTGTTCAGCGGCGTGCTGCTGCTGGTAGTGGGCTCGCTGGTTTTCACCAACCACTTCATCTGGTTGTCGGGTAAACTGGGATTTTTGAAGCGCTTCACCTTGTAGCGGCGGGGTTTTTCC
>OCOJ01045138.1_pt2 | contig 34899 bp, 29 predicted proteins | sample 1539251 | NCBI WGS metagenome assembly OCOJ01 (sample SAMN01911457, study PRJEB22624) | soil metagenome | biome: Soil | place: Malaysia | collected 2012-04-30 | depth RA_metagenome m
CGACGAAGGTCTCCGGGGCACAGGAAAGCAGGGCTTCCTGGGCGCGCGTGGAAATCATTTCGTCCGGATCGTGGGTCAAAACGGCGAGGATTTCGACGCGATCGACCGGAGGGATGTGGGCGCCGGTGGAGCAGACGGCAATTTTTCGTTCGCGGGGGGCGCGGGCATGGCGCAAGTCATCGAGAACTTCCAGGCTAAGGGCTTCCATGGATGGCCTACCTCAGGTCTTGCTGACTCAATTTCATTGTACCGGAGGAGCCGGGGAGGCCAAGAGGTGGCATGGCCTGGCCGTTCAATTCCAGCAACACCGCGCCCGAGTCGTTGGCGGAAACCCGGAACCAACTAATGGCATAGAAATGGTGATTTTCTCCCGCGTGGACGTCGGTGTCGAAAATGGGGTAGCCATCGGACTCGACGCGGACGTGCGTGGTCGCGCTCGCAGAGATGGAAAGATCGAGTGAAGGCACAGAGGGATTGGCGGTGGGAGAGGCGCGCGGAGCGGTGGAAGGGGCCGATGGTTGGGAAAGGACAGGAGCGCTGGAGGAGGAAGAGGAGGAGCGAGCCTTGCGAGCACGGTAGTAATGCCACCCATAAACACCGGCAGCAAACAAACCGACAAGAAGGGCTAGGGCGGCGAGAATCAAGGCAAAGGGAAACCAGCGAGGAGGAGAGGGAATGCGCTCCTCGGGGCGCTCGGGTTGTTGCTCGACCTGCGAGCCGTGGGCGAGGTCGTACTCGGCAAGGAAGGCTTCTTCGTCGAGGCCGAGATAGCGGGCGATGGAACGGACAAAGCCGCGGTTGAAAACGCCGCCGGGGAGCCTTTCCCAGTCTTCATTCTCCAGGGCTTCCAGAAAACGGGGCCCAATTCGTGTGGCGGAAGTGATTTCCTCCAGCGTAACCTCACGCAGTTCGCGCTCGCGCTTGAGACGCTCTCCGAAATTTCCCCTGGCCATGCCCTCGCTCGCAACAGAAGAGTGTATCAGCGGGGGAACGTAAGACAAACCCGGGATGGCGAGATGAGAACGCCTGTACTACGAGTGGGTTGCGCTGGATTTTGCGAGGCGCCTATACTGACCGGGATTGGCAGGGATAGGTGTGAAAAGTCGAGATGGCAGGGGAATGAAGAACCTGGAGCCTGCCGCTAACTGTGGAGACGTGTTCTCGTGAGCCTGGAAGAGATCAAACAGTTTCCATCCATAGAACGCCGGCGCACTCCGAACGTGCCCGCCGAAAAGCGGGAGGCGGGGGAAGTGGCGGTGTTCCAGGAATTGGGGAAAGCGCTGACATCTTCGCTGCAGCTAGACCAGGTGCTGCGGACGATCATGGAGAAGATCGATGAGTTTCTGAGGCCGGACAACTGGTCTCTGCTGCTGCTGGATGAGGCCAAACAGGAACTGTACTTTGAGCTGGCGGTGGGCAAAGCTTCGCAGGCACTGAAGGACGTGCGGATCAAGCTGGGGCAAGGGATCGGCGGATGGGTGGCCCAGCACGGGGAAGTAGTGATTGTGCCGGACACGTCCAAGGACACGCGCTTTTTCGGGAAAGTGGACGAGAAGACCAAGATGGAGACGCGGTCGATTGTGGCCGTGCCGGTAAGGTTCCGGGACACCTGCCTGGGCGTAATCGAACTGATCAATTGCGTGGGGCCGGACGGATTCGATCCGAGAGACCTGAAGCTGCTGGAAGCGCTTTCGGATTTTGCGGCGATTGCCCTGGAGAACGCGCGGCACGTGAAGCGGATCCACGAGCTGACCATCAAGGACGACTGCACTTCGCTGTATAACGCGCGGCACATGGGGTTCATTCTGGACACGGAGATCTACCGGTCGCAGCGGTACAACTATGAATTTTCGATCGTGTTCATCGACCTGGACCACTTCAAGCAGGTGAACGACACACATGGGCACCTCGTGGGCTCGCGGCTGCTGGCGGAAATGGGCGAAGCGCTAAAGACGAATTGCCGGCTGATCGATTTCGCGTTCCGGTACGGAGGGGATGAATTTGTGATCCTGCTGCCGCAGACGTCGAAGGACAACGCCATCAAGGTAGCGCGGCGCTTGCACCACCTGATCCGGGAAACGGTGTGGCTGTCGAAGGAAGAGTTGAATATCCGGATCACGCCGAGCGTGGGACTGGCGGCGTACCCCATCGACTCAAAAACAAAGGAAGGGCTGCTGCACCTGGCAGATGAGGCCATGTACCTGGTGAAGAACACGAACCGGGACAATGTGGCCGTGGCAAACGTAGGGATACTGCCGGTGCTGGTAGGGGAAGAGGCGGCCGGGGAAGCTGCGGGGTAAGAGAGGAGTTTCCAGTTATCAGTTGTAAGTTCTTAAGTAGAAGAGCAGATCTTTGAAGTCGCTGTGTGATGCGCCCGTAATTTGAGCAATCGATGGAAAAATACTCCCCCGTTGTGGCACTGTACGCCTTCGGGAAATTCTGATTAACTGAAAACATGAGGCGAAGTGAAGCGGCGCGATATGCGCAGTGGTCCGCGCTGGCAGCCTTGGTGTTGGCGGCGATCACGGGTGCGTTCTACCTCCGGCGCCAGTGGATTGCCCACGTAGAAATAAAGAAAGCCCCACCTCCTTTGACGGAGGATAAGGAACGGCAATCGATTGGTCTGACCGTTTCAAAAAACGAGGGAGACCGGACGATTTTCACGGTGCAGGCCTCCAAGTCGACCGACTTCAAAGGGCAGGACATCAGCTTGCTCGAAGACGTGAAGATCACGGTATTCGGAAAGCTGGGGGACCGGCACGACGTGATCCACACGCAGAGCTGCAATTACGCGAAGGTGGACGGGGGAATCCGGTGCAGTGGAGATGTACAGATCGACCTGCAAAGCGCGGTGGACGCTCAGCGTGCGACACAAGTTGGCGGGGCGCCGGCAAACATTATTCATGTCTGGACCAGCGCGGTGACATTTGAAAAGACTACAGGGCGGGCGCAGACGGTGCAGCCAGTGAGATTCTCGTTTACGAACGGAGAAGGAGAAGGGTTGGGCGGAGTCTATTTTTCGGAAGAGGGACTGCTGCGGCTGGTAAAGGATGCGCACATCAAACTGAGGCCGACGGAAACCTCTGCGACGGGCAAAACAAAGACCGCCGGGGCAAAGGAAGTGGAGCTGCACGGCAGCAGCCTGGAGATGGGCAAGCAGACGAGAAAGGTAGTGCTGTTCGGACCGGCGACGGCGACAACGGACACACAGGAATTGAAGGCAGGGGAGATGACGGTGCTGCTGGATGGACAGTTCCGAGCGCAGAGGCTCATCGCCACGCCGGGGAGCATGGGCGAAACGCCGGAACTGGTTACGTGGGGCGGGAAGGAGGAGGACAAGCTCCGTGCCGGTCAATTGACGGCGGACCTGGCAATCCAGGGATGGGTACGCGCCGTGGAAGCCGAGGGAAACGTCCAGGGGAACTCTCCGAACGGGGAGATGCAGGCCGACAATGGACTGGTTGAGATGTGGCCGCAGGTGAACCAGGCGCGGACTGTCACCTTGCGTGGGAACGTGCGCGTGGACGGGAAGGATCCGAAGACGGGCAACAGCCGCAAACTGAGGACCAATGCTCTGCAATTGGATTTCAGTGGAGGGAGCCCGCAAGAGCCAAGCCGCTTGGTACATGCAGAAACGCTGGAGCGCGGAACGATGGAGTGGAGCGACACCGGCGGGGTGCAATCGAAATTGAGTGCGAATAAATTGACCGTGGATTTTGGAGCCACGGGGAAAGCACAGCTCTTGGTGGGGACTGGGAACGTCGAGACGCAACGCGACTTGCCAGGCAAGCCGACACAAACGGCCACTGCGGCTTCGGGCGAGGTGCAACTGAATGAAACCGGCGAATGGACCCAGATGACCCTGCACGATAACGTGCACTTGAAAGAGGGGGAGCGCAGTGCAGACGCGCAGCAAGCGGTATTTGGGCATACGGCGCAGAACGCGGTCTTGACCGGACAAGCAGTGGCCCGGGATGAAAGCAGCGAGACACGAGCGGGAAAGATCACCTTCCATCAGGGAACCGGCGACATTGAGGCGGAGGGCCGGGTGCGGTCAACGGATCTTGGGGCGAAAAAAGCCAGCATTCAACCGAGCCCAACGCCCTCCAATATTACGGCCGACCATATGACCGGGAACTCCAAGACGGGACGCGCGTTGTACACGGGACACGCGAGAATGTGGCAGGGGCCGTCGGTGCTCGAGGCGAATTCGATCGAGTTGCTGAGAGAGAGCCGGGTGATGAAGGGGAATGGGAATGTGCGCGCGGTATTTCCGCAACAGGTCAGCGACACAGCGAATACCAAAAAGCCGGCCATCTGGCACATCACGTCGGGCACGCTGACCTACTGGGACGCAGAGAACCGGGCGCACCTGGAGCAGAATGTCGTCGTGCAATCCGAGGACGAGAGAATGAGAGGGCCGGTGCTGGACTTGTACTTTACGCGCGCGGCTAATGCCAAGCCGGGGACAGAAGGGACGGCGCAGATCAGCCGGGCAGTGGGTACGGGCGGCGTGGTAGTGGAACAAGGAGACCGGCGGGGCACGGCGGAACGCGGTGTGTACACAGCGGAAGACCAAAAATACGTGTTGAGCGGGGGAACGCCGACGTTGTATGACGCCGTCGAAGGAACAACGACGGGACGCGAATTGACCTTCAATATTGCGGATGATACCATCATCGTCGACTCGGGAAATGGCACGCGCACGCTGACCAGACATCGAGTCCAGAGATAAAAGGGAGCGCCCCGCGATCCCTCGTGAAGCGGAATGCCCACACTCCAAGGCGTCGATCTCAGCAAGTCCTACCGGGGACGCAAGGTAGTCGATAACGTAGAACTGGAAATTGGACAGGGTGAAGTCGTGGGTCTGCTTGGACCGAACGGAGCAGGCAAGACGACGACTTTTTATATGATTGTGGGACTGGCGCGACCAGATTCGGGACGGGTGCTATTGAACGGGGAAGAGATCACCGACCTGCCGATGTATCTGCGAGCGCGGAATGGCATCAGCTATCTGCCACAAGAGCCGTCCGTGTTCCGGCAACTGACGAGCGAAGAGAACCTCCTGGCGGTCCTAGAGACTTTGCCCTTGACGCCGGAACAGCAGCGGGACAGGTTAGAAGAGTTACTGGCGCAAATGGGGCTGGAGACGGTGAGGCATAGCAAGGCGTATATGCTGTCCGGAGGAGAGCGGAGACGGCTGGAGATAGCGCGGTCCATGACCCTGCAGCCGTCCTTCATCTTGCTGGATGAGCCGTTTTCCGGGATTGATCCGTTGACGGTGAAGGACTTACAGGATCTGATCCGGGAACTGAGCCGCTCCGGAATCGGAGTTTTGATGACGGATCATAACGTCCGGGAAACTCTCAGCGTAACAGATCGCGCGTACATCGTGAATCATGGGAAAATCATGAAGAAGGGCACACCGCTGGAACTGAGCAGCGATCCGGAGGTCCGGCGCGTGTATCTGGGAGACAACTTCCGGTTGAATTAGGGCTATCCTAGAGACTGGGTAAGCGATCGATGGCGTGGCAAGGACTCAAACTTAACCTGAGGGTGGCGCAGAAACAGATTCTGACGCCCGGGCTGGTGCAGATGGTCAGCGTGCTGGCGCTGAACCGTCTGGAACTTCGCGAAATGATCAACCAGGAAATGATCGCGAATCCCGTGCTGGAAGAACTGACTGAAGAGCCCACTTCCACCGATGATTACAGCGACGAAACCTTCCTGAAAGAAGAAACCGAGAAGGTGCCGGAGAAGGAAGCGGCTAATCCTTTCGATGAATTCGACGTCGGGACATTCTTTAACCAGTACCTGGACACCGGGGGCGACGGCGGGCTCTCGCAAGAACGGGAAATCAGCGAGCGACCGTCGTTTGAGAAATTTTTGTCGTCGCCGGCGGGGCTAACGGACCACCTGGTGTGGCAATTGAGCGTGACGATCTGTTCGGACGCGGTGCGGGAGATTGCCGAAAATATCATCGGCAACCTGGACGAAAACGGATACCTGACAGCGTCCATCGAGGAACTGGCGCAGGAAGGAAAGTATTCGCAGGACGATCTGGAAGACGCGCTGGCGGTGGTGCAGGAGTTTGACCCGATCGGGGTGGGCGCGCGCGACCTGCGGGAGTGCCTGCTGCTGCAACTGAAAGCATTTGATCCGCAAAACACTCTAGCGCAGCAGATCGTCTCCGACCACCTGAAACAGGTGCAGGCCAACCAACTGAAAGAGATAGCGCGGGCGTTGAACCGGCCGATCGACATCGTGAAGCACGCGATCGATGCCATCAAAAAACTGGACCCGAGGCCGGGACTCCGCTACAACAAGACCGAACCGCGGCTGGTAGAACCGGATGTGTATTTCCGGAAAGTGGATGAGCAGTGGCAGGTTTTCCTGAATGAAGATGATATGCCGCAATTGCGACTCAGCCCGACCTACCGCAGGCTACTGGCGCGGGAGGCTGCAGACAAGGACGTGAGGAATTACGTCAAGGAGCGGTTCACCGCGGCGATCCAATTGATGAAGAACATTGAGCAGAGAAAACACACGATTCTGCGGGTCTGCCAGTCAATCATCGCGCGGCAAGGCGAATTCCTGGACAAGGGACCGGACACGCTGAAACCAATGATGATCAAGGAAGTGGCGGAAGAAGTGGGCGTGCACCCGTCGACGGTGAGCCGGGCGGTGGCAAACAAGTATGCGCACACGCCGCAGGGCGTCATCGAGTTGCGATCGTTCTTCAGCGAGGCGGTCAACGGGCCGGAAGGCGGAGGAATGTCGCTGCTGACACTGAAGCGGTTAGTGAAAAAGATGATTGACGAGGAAGATGCGACCAAGCCGCTGACGGACGAACAGATCGCCAAAAAGTTGGACGAAAACGGGATTCATGTGACGCGGCGAACGGTGGCGAAATACCGGGAAGATATGAGAATCCCGAGCACACACCAGCGCCGAGTCAAGGGCTGAGCCCGCTGACGCCGTGAAGAGCAAGCCCCGCAGCTCACGAAACGGCCTAAATCAAGGACGCCAACTTGTTATCCTGACCGGACTCTCCGGATCGGGGAAAAGCACGGTCCTCAAAGCCTTTGAGGACATGGGCTACTACTGTGTGGACAATCTGCCGGTGGAACTCATACCGATCTTTGCGGAACTGCACGCGGCCGGCGGGGGAGATTATGCGCGGGCGGCCTTGCTGGTGGATGCGCGGGAAGGGTTGCACCTGGAAAAGCTGCCGGGGTTGCTGAAGCACCTGCGGCGCGAACACCCGATCGCGCTGGTGTTCATCGAGGCACACGAGGACGCGCTGTTGCGGCGCTACAGCGAGACGCGGCGGCCGCATCCGCTGGGGAAGGATTTTTCGGTGCGCGAGAGCCTGCACCAGGAACGCGTGCTAATGGAGCCCATCCGAAAGCTGGCGGACGTGGCGATCGATACGTCGCAGTTCAATGTTCACGAATTGCGGCAGTTCATCAATGAGCGTTTCAAGTCCGAGAGCCGACGGCCGATGCTGGTGTCGCTGGTCAGCTTCGGATACAAGTTCGGAGTGCCGACGGATGCGGACCTGATGTTCGACGTCAGATTCCTGCCGAATCCGCACTTTGTGCCGAAGTTGAGGAGATTTACAGGCAAGGATGAGCAAGTGCGGCGGTACATCCAGTCGTTTCGGCAGACGGGAGAATTTTTGCGGCGAATGAAGAGCCTGCTGGCGTACCTGATCCCGCACTACATCGACGAGGGAAAGAGCTACCTGACAATCGCGTTTGGGTGTACGGGAGGAAAACACCGGTCGGTAATGATGGCGGAGTGGATGAAGCACGCGCTGGCAAAAAAGGGTTTTGCGACCCGCGTGGTGCACCGGGACATCAGCAAGTAGCAACTTGGCCGATGAGGGTTGCAAGCGGCCGTCGAAACTTGACACAGCGCAGTGCAGCCGCATAGCGTAGCAAGAGGGTGTCGCGAAAGTCCTTTGGGAGCAGGGAGTGGGTTCTTTTCTCTCGCCACAACTTCGACGCTTGCTGGGATATGTCTGGCCCTACCGATTCTCGATGGCCCTCGGGGTGGTGTTGCTGGCCGTGGTGGGAGCCGCCGAGGGCATGATCGTCTTCATGATCAAGGGCATCTTCGACCGCGTCCTGAATCCCTCCGCTCCTGACTCCAACATTCTACTTTTCACGCTGCCGCACGGCGGACCTGCGATCTACCTGAACCGCTTTTTCCCGCCTAGCATTCATAATGTGTGGACGGTGGTGGCCATCTCGCTGCTTGCGGTGTTCTTCGTAAAATCGCTGGCGGAGTTTGGCGGCAATACAGTGATCCAGTTTGTGGGACACCGTGCCATCACGGATCTACGGAACAAAGTGTACGAGAAAATCATTCGTCAGCCCATCGGCTTTTTCCAGCAGCAACCCACAGGCCGCATCATGTCTGCGGTTATCAACGATGTGGAGCGCGCGAGGCCGGCCCTTTCCGAGTATCTGGCGGATGTTTTCCGGCAGACCTTTACTTTTCTGACGCTCATCTGCGTTCTGCTCTATATCGATTGGAGAATGACGTTGGCCTGCGGCATCTTCCTGCCGCTTATCCTGTGGCCGGTGGGGAAACTGGGCCGTCGCATCCGGCACTCGGTGGAGAGCAGCCAATCGAAACTGGGCGAACTGAATCAGATTCTGCAAGAAACGGTCAGCGGCAATCGCGTGGTCAAGGCGTTCGGGATGGAAGAATTCGAAATCCGGAAATTCTGGACGGCCGCCCGACGTCTGCTGCGCGAAACCATGCGCTGGGTGCGGGCCCAGGTGGGCACGTCGCCCTTGATGGACTTGCTGCAACCTGTGGTCATGGCCCTGTTGCTTCTCTATGCGCGCGACAAGATTCGCCACGAGCAGATGACGATAGGCCTGTTTGTCGCTTTCGTTTACGCCCTGTTCAAGACCTATGAGCCGGTCAAGCGGCTTGGGACGGTTTACCAACAGTTCCAGCAGGCGCAGGGGGCAACGATACAGGTATTTGCTTATCTGGATTTAAAAGAGGAGGAGCGGGATGCTCCGAACGCCAGTGAACTCCCGGCATTCTCTGAGGAAATCGAATTTGAAAATGTCAGCTTCTCCTACGATTCCACGATGGTGCTGAGGGATATTTGTTTCTCGGCTCGGAAAGGGGAGATCGTGGCATTTGTGGGTTCGAGCGGAGCGGGCAAAACCACGCTGGTCAATCTGATTCCGCGTTTTTATGAGGTGAGCAGCGGCGCCATTCGCATCGATGGACAAGATGTGCGCGAGGTCACCATCCGGTCGCTGCGCGGACAGATCGCGATGGTGACCCAGGAAAACATCCTGTTCCACGACACGGTATTGAACAACATTTGCTACGGTCTGAGCGGGGTGCCGCGGGCCCGCGTAGAGGAAGCGGCGCGGGCGGCCCTGGCGCATGATTTCATCATGGAGCTTCCGCAGGGCTACGACACGGTGATCGGGGAGCGCGGCACACGGTTGAGCGGAGGGCAGCGGCAACGCATCGCGATCGCGCGGGCCATCCTGAAGAATTCGCCGATCCTGATTCTGGATGAAGCGACCTCGGAACTGGATTCGGAATCGGAGCAATACGTGCAGAAGGCGCTGAGCAATCTGTTGGTGGGACGCACGGCGCTTGTGATCGCGCATCGCTTGGGTACGGTGAGGAAAGCCGATAAAATTCTGGTGTTGGAAGATGGGCGGATTCGCGAGAGCGGCACGCACGCGGAACTTCTGGCACGAGGCGGCAGTTACGCGCGGTTGCACGAACTGCAGTTCGCGGACGAAGAAGTTTTGACGCCTGCGGAAGCACCTCATCCGAATGCGGCGAGGTCAAGCGAGCAAAGATGACAGCGAGAAGTTCGAGCGAAGCGGGAACGGCAGCAGCGAAAAAGGTGGAATGCCGGTCGATGACGGGCTACGCGATGGTGCGCGGAGAGTTTCACGGGTGGCACGTCCGCGTGAGCGTGAAAAGCGTCAACCACCGGTTCCTGGACGTGAAGCTGCGAATGCCGGATTCGCTTGAGCCCTATGAACACCGGCTGCGGCAGGCGGTGCGGGGACAGATTCACCGAGGACATATCGACGTGCACGTGAGCGCGGAACCGGGAGAAGGGGCGCCGGTGCATGTGAACCGGGAATTGCTGAAGAAGTACGTGGACGCGGCGAAGGACTTGCGGAAACAGACGGCTGCGAAAGCAGAACTGGACGTGGTTTCGCTGCTGCGCTTGCCCGGCGTGATCACGGGGCTGGCGTCAGTGCTGCCGGAAACGGACGAGGAGCAAGAGGAGTTTGGCAAGGCCCTAGAGAAATATCTGCATGAAGCCCTCGGAAAGATGGACGAGATGCGGAAGGCCGAGGGGCGGCACCTGGCCGAAGAATTGCGCACGAGAGTAAGTCACATCGGTGACCTGGCGGATAGGGTGCGCGAACTGGTGGCGACGCTGCGGCCAGCGTTTTTGCGGCGGTTGGAAGTGCGCCTGAAAGATTTGCTGGGCGGAACGACCGTGGAGCCCTCGCGGCTGGCGCAAGAGGCGGCGATGCTTGCGGAACGCAGCGACATCAGTGAAGAATTAGACAGGCTGCGGAGCCACCTGCAACAGTTTACGAAATTGCTGGACGGATCCGGAGAGCTCGGAAAAAAGCTGGATTTTCTATTGCAAGAAATGCACCGGGAAGCAAACACCATGCTATCGAAAACGCCCGGCGTGGAGAGCGAAGCGCTGGCCATCACGGGACTGGCACTGGAGATCAAGGCGGAGATCGAAAAATTGCGGGAACAGGTCCAGAACATCGAATGAGCGAGGGAAGGAGCGTCGCGCCGCTGGTGTTGATTGTGTCCGGCCCCTCGGGCTCGGGAAAAAGCACGCTTGTTCAGAAGGTTCTGGAATTGNGGAATTGTCGGGAACGATGCCGTCGGTCTCGTGCACAACGAGACCACGGCGGACGACCGAAGCGAGTGGAAAATGTTATGATTTTGTCACTGAGGCGGAATTCAAGGCCATGGTGGAGCGGGGTGAATTTCTTGAGTATGCCCGTGTTTTCGGCAAACACTCCTACGGGACACCAAAGAAATGGCTGGAAGAATCGCGCCGCAGGGGCCTGGACCTCGTGCTCGAAATCGACGTGCAGGGCGCGGCCCAGGTGAAGCAAAAGTTGCCGGAATCGGTGGCAATCTTTATACTGCCACCCTCGCGGGAAGAGCTGGAAAGGCGGCTGCGAGGCCGCGGGCAGGACGCGGACGAGGAAATCGCGCGACGGCTCTCGAAGGCGCGGGAAGAGATCGCGGCGAGCGAGAAGTTTTACGATTTTTGTGTAGTGAACGATAATGTGGAACGTGCGGGAAGAGAGACGCAGGCGATTGTGATCGCCCTGCGATGCTCGAGCGTACGGCGCCGCGATCGCGTGAATCAGGTTCTGGCATCGTTTGGAGGGTAAGATACTCATGACCGTGCAAACCAAAGCTCCGGAGAGCCAGTTTGCTTACGTCGTGCTGGCGGCACGACGCGCGCGACAGATCATGGCGGGGGCGCCCCCGCTGGTGGACAACGTGCGCACACAAAAGGCCACGCGGATCGCCTGCGAAGAGGTCAATCAGGGACTGGTGGAGTACGAGTTCAACGATTCAGGAATGGGCGACGAGGATAAGGAAGCGGGCAAACGGCGGAAGTAAATCGCCCGCGAGGCATTCATGCGCATCACCCTCGGGGTCACGGGCGGAATCGCAGCGTACAAGTCGGCGGAACTGGTGCGCCGATTACAGGACGAGGGCCACGCCGTCCAGGTGGTGATGACGCGCGCGGCGCGCGAGTTCGTCACACCACTCACCTTCGCGGCACTCAGCGGGCAACGAGTCATCACCGATCTCTTTTCAAACGATCCGAGCGGGGCAGGAAGCCTGGAATCCGCCATCGATCATATCGCGGTGGCCCAGCGGACGGACTTGCTGGTGGTGGCGCCGGCGACTGCCGATATTCTTGCCAAGCTTGCGCGCGGGATTGCCGATGATTTTCTGACGACGATGTACCTTGCGGTGACCGCGCCTACCGTGGTGGCGCCGGCGATGAATGTGAACATGTGGCAGCATCCCGCGACACAGGAAAACGTGGCCATGTTGCGAGCGCGCGGAGTACGGGTTGTGGAGCCGAGCGAAGGCTATCTGGCCTGCGGGATGGTCGGAGCGGGCCGGCTTGCCGAGCTGGAGGCGATTCTCGCGGCGGTGCGAGAAACGGTGAAGGCGCAGCAGGACCTGGCGGGAGAGACGATTCTCGTGACCGCGGGGCCGACGTGCGAAGACATCGATCCGGTGAGATATTTGACGAACCGGTCGTCCGGGAAGATGGGTTACGCGGTAGCCGCAGCCGCTGCGCGACGCGGAGCGAAGGTACTGCTGGTGAGCGGGCCGACGGCGCTGGCGACGCCGGAGGGAGTCGAACGAATTGACGTGCGAAGCGCGGAAGAGATGCTGCGCGCAGTGCAGGCGCGGTTTGCCGATTGTTCGATGGGAATTTTTGCGGCGGCCGTCGCCGATTACCACGTGGCGGAAAAATCGAACACGAAGATCAAGCGCAGCAAGGAAGCGTTGACGCTGCGGCTGGAGCCGAACCCAGACATTCTGGCAACCGTGGCCCGAGAGAAGGGCGAGCGGTTGGTGGTGGGATTTGCGGCGGAGACCGAGAACGTGGCCGCGAATGCGCGAAAAAAGCTGGCGCAGAAGAACGCGGATTTAATCGTGGCAAATGACGTGACCGCGGAAGGCGGGGGCTTCGACAGCGAGACGAATGTCGTGACCCTGTTTTCGCGCGATGGACGAGACCTGCCGCTGCCGCGGTTGAGCAAGGCCGAGGTGGGCCACCGCATCCTGGATGAAGCGCTACGGCTGCGCGGGGTGTTGCGGAGCAAGCCGGCATCGCAGCGAGCAGGCGACTAAGCTGTCATGCCTGAAAATATTCCCGAGTCATTGCAGAAGAGAATCGAAGAGCGACTCCGGTATTACGAGGACCTGGGAATTCGTTTGTTTTACCGGGACCGCGCGAGGGATTCCGCCCCTGTTGCCGACTTTGTTCCTGCCGTACCATCCGCTCCGCCCCCAGTTGTTCCTGAGGAGAGTTCCTTAACCAGACACAGAACCGATGTAGCGCTGCCAGCTACTCCGGCGCATCCAGTGCCCGTCCAGCCAGTGATTGCACCTTCCGGGCCGTCGTTATTCGAAGCGGTGGATAGGGTGCAGAACGATACGCTGCTGAAGATTCGCGAGGATATGGGCGATTGCACGCGGTGCAAGCTGCACAAGGGAAGAAACAAAATTGTGTTTGGCGATGGCAGCGCGAAAGCGCAACTCGTCTTTGTTGGCGAGGGCCCGGGAGCGGACGAAGACGCACAGGGGCTGCCGTTCGTGGGGCGCGCGGGAAAACTGCTGACCCAGATGATCGAAGCCATGGGCTTGCAGAGGAAGGATACATACATCTGCAACGTAGTGAAATGCCGGCCGCCGGAGAACCGCACGCCGGAGCCGGACGAAGTGGCAACCTGTTCGCCGTACTTGCTGCGGCAGATCGATGTGATCAACCCCAAAGTGGTGGTTTGCCTGGGAGCGGTGGCAGCAAAGACACTGCTAGAGACGAACCGCGGCATTACGCAGTTCCGCGGGCAATGGCTGGAGTGGCGCGGGCGCAAGCTGATGGCGACCTATCATCCGGCATATTTGTTGCGCAATCCAAATGCGAAGGGCGAAGTGTGGAAGGACCTGCAGAAGGTGATGACGGAATTGGGGCTGCAGGCGCCAAAGAAGAAGTCCTCGTAACCACACGCCATGGGAATACTGCTGGGGTTGGCGACTGCGCTGTGCTGGGGAAGTGCGGACCTGCTGGCACGCTATGCGACGCGAGCAATCGGGACCTTCCGGACGATGCTGTATATGCAGTTGACGGGACTGGCGCTGATGACCGCGGCGATGCACTGGCTTGGCGGCTGGGGCCATCTCGCGGACGGTTCGGGGTTGCGGCCGTGGATGTGGGGAATTCTTGTCGGCGTACTGAATACTTCGTCAACGCTGGCTCTGTATCGTTCGTTTGAAATTGGGAAAATATCCGTTGTGGCGCCGATTTCGGCGGGCTATCCGGCGCTGACGATGATGCTTTCGGCGCTTACTGGCGAACGCTTGACCGTGGCGCGGTTTGCAGGTGTGGTGCTGATTATTGTGGGCGTGATTGCGGTGGCACGCGGAGAAGAAGTGCCGGGAGATGTCCCCCCGTCGGAGGAGAAGACGCATCCGGAAAAGGCGCAATTGGGGCTTGGATGGGCCTTGATGGCGGGTGTGGGATTCGGCGTGATGTTCTGGGTCCTGGGAATTCGCGTGGTGCCGCTGCTTGGAAGCGCGCCCTCGGTGTGGTTGATTCGATTAACGAGCGTGGTGACGACGGCGCTGGTGGTTTTGCTTGTGCGGCGGCCGATGGCGCTGCCGGGCAAGGGCACGAACCCGTGGATTCTCGGAGTAGGGATCCTGGATACGAGCGCCTACGTCCTGAACAATCTTGGAATGCAGCGCGAGCAGGTGTCGGTGGTGAGTGTGCTGGCGTCGCTCTATGGAGCAGTGACCGTTGGATTGGCAGCGACAATTTTGGGCGAGAGGGTTTCGCGAATGCAGTGGATGGGAATTGGAGCGATTTTTGCGGGAATTGTGTTGATTAGCCGATAAGGACGAAGCGCGGGGAGTCAAGCCCTGCTTGCTCGCGCAATCGTTGCGAGGCCGCGCTGACCTGGCGTCCGCCTCAGAAGGCGGACCCTAAAAAATGCAAGCTGTCGACAACTGCTAAACTAAACGCGAGATGAAGGCGCCCGCCTCAGAAGGCGGCCGCTACACGCACGAGATGACGGAATCCTTTTGCAATGTGGCGCTGCCGGTGCCGTTGCGCACGACATTCACGTACGCCGTACCAGAGGCGATGCGCGGGCAAGTGCAGGCGGGGAGCCGTGTGCTCGTGCCCTTCCGGAAAAAGTCGCTGATCGGTGTGGTGGCCGAGATGACCGAGTGCGCGCCGGAAGGGACACAAGTCCGGGAAGTCAGTAAGGTATTGGATCTGCTCCCGGCGCTGACGCCAAAGCTGATCGAACTGGGACAGTGGATCGCCGGCTACTACTTGGCCCCGATTGGCGAAGTGTTTCGCGCGATGTTACCGCCGGTAACGGAAATTGCGTTGAAGCGACAGATCGTGCTGACCGAAGCCGGGAAATCGCTGGCAGCGCAGTTAAAAGAGGGAAGCACGCTGACAGACCTGGGCGACGCGGAAGTGGAGTTTCTGCAGCGAGCCTTGGAAAAGAAAGGCGAGTTGTTAATAGGTCCGGGAAGCAAAGCCGGGATCGCGCCGGAAGCATTGCAGCGGCTGCAGAGGCGCGGGTACGTACAGATTCGGGAAACGGCGCAGGGCCGGAAGCGGAAAACGCAGAACGTGGTGGCGTGGAAAGGGAACAACGGGGCGCCACAAAAGCTGTTGGAAAAAGAGGGGCGGATTCGGGAACTGCTGCAGACCGAGCGCGGACCGCTGCCACTGGCGCAGTTGCTGAAGCTGGCGCAAGTTTCTCGGGCATTGGTGCAACGGATGTTGCGCGATGGCTTGCTGGAAAGCTGGGAAGAACCGGTCGACCCAGCCGAAGATCCATTCGACAGCGGATACACGCCGCCCGCGCACACCCTGAACGAAACTCAGGAAAGCGCGTTCAAGGCGATTCGAGCGCGATTTGAATTGGGTGAGTTCGGCGTACAACTGCTGCACGGGGTGACCGGCAGCGGGAAGACGGAAGTGTACCTGCGCAGCATCCAGGACACGCTAGCGAGGGGCAAGACGGCCATTGTGTTGGTGCCGGAGATCGCGCTGACGCTGTGGATTGGACGGCAGTGCCGGGCGTGGTTTGGGGCGCGATTTGAAGGCGTGGCGGTGCTGCACTCGGCGCTGAGCGATGTAGAGCGTGCGCGGGAGTGGTGGCGCGTGAGGAACGGACAGGCGCGAGTGGTCGTCGGGACGCGATCAGCCGTGTTTGCGCCGTTGGAAAACCTGGGCCTGATCATTGTGGATGAAGAGCAGGAGAACAGCTATAAGCAGGAAGAAACGCCGCGGTATCACGGGCGCGATGTGGCCATCGTGCGGGCAAAGTTGGAGAATGCGGCGGCGCTGCTGGGGTCGGCCACGCCGTCGCTCGAAACATATCACAACGCGGCGAATGGAAAATACGAACTGCTGACCATGGCGGCGCGCGTGGAGAACCGTTCGCTGGCGGCGGTGGAGATTGTGGACCTACGACTGGATTTTCAGCAGACACATCAGACGAGCCCGATCTCGAAGGCACTGCATGAGGCAATTGCAGAGTGCCTGGCGTTTCAGACGCAGGCACTCGTGCTGATTAACCGGCGCGGGTATTCCTGGTCGGTGTTGTGCCGGAGTTGTGGAGCTTCGGTGCAGTGCGCGAATTGTAGCATTTCGATGACGTATCACAAGAGCCGCAACCGGCTGGAATGCCATTACTGCGGATCGGTGCAGGCGGTGCCGAAGGTCTGCCCGAAGTGCGATTCCAAGTATGTTTATTTTTTTGGAGAAGGATCGGAGCACTTGGAGGAGCGACTGCGGAAGGAATTTCCCGGAGCGCGGATCGCGCGGCTGGACCGGGACACGGCGCGGACCAAGCAGCAATACCAGGAAACGCTGGGCGCCTTCGCCGGCGGCGCACTGGACATTCTGGTTGGCACGCAAATGCTCGCGAAGGGGCATGATTTCCAGCGGGTGACGCTGGTGGGCGTGGTCTCCGCGGATTTTTTGCTGAGCTTGCCGGATTTCCGCGCGGCGGAGCGGACATTTCAATTGCTGACGCAAGTCGCCGGAAGAGCAGGGCGAGGAGACTTGCCGGGACGAGTGCTGATTCAGACGTACTATCCCGAACATTACGCGATTCAAGACGCCGTGCGGCAGGATTACGTTTCGTTTTACGAGCGGGAGTTGCATTACCGGCGAATGATGGGGTATCCGCCGTTCACGTCACTGGCGAACGTAATCGTGAGGGATACGAATCTGGAGAACGCGATCCGGTGGTCGCGGAAACTTTCCGAATATTTTTTGCCACACGATGGGAAGGGAATGCGGATTCTGGGGCCGGCATCGGCGCCGCTGGCGCGGTTGAAGAAGGAACACCGGTATCAGTTTCTGTTGAAGTCACCTAAACGATCCGTTTTGACGAAGCTTTTGAGCGGGGCGCTGGCGTTCTGCGATGCGAATGAGATTCCGCAAACGGCGGTGTTGGTCGATATGGATCCATTGACGTTGCTGTGAGGAGAGCTGCTCAGATCGGACTGGGCATGAAACAGAGGATGAAAACGATCAGAGCCAGGAAGGCGCCGAATCTGCGGTTGGGATCGAGCGGGGTGGGATCGTAGATCGGCGGCATGCGGAAAAAGCGCAGGCCGAAGAGGATGGCGGCCCAAATGAGCCAGCCTTTCCAGAGAAAAATGCCGAGGGGAAGAAGCACAAGCGGCAAAAGAAGTGAGATCCAGCGATGAGCGCGCGGACTGACAGAGCGAACAATGTGCCCGCCATCCAGTTGACCAACAGGAAGCAGGTTGAGCGCGGTGGCGAAAAGGCCGACCCAGGCGGCGCGGCCCACGGGATGAAGTAGCAGGTCGGAGGCATGCGCGTTGGGTTGGAGCACGGCAGCCGCGAGCTTCAGGATCAAGGGAACGCCGAAGACGACGTCGGCATTCGAGTCGAGATTCAGCGTGGGAATAATCCGGGCGTGAAGGACGCCATAGGCGAGCGCAGGCAGGGCAAATAGAAATCCGACGAACGGGCCGGATGCGCCGACATCGAAGAGAGCGCGCGCGGCGCGAATGGGTGAACGAATCAGGAGGAAAGCACCGAAGGTGCCGATCAGCGTGGGAGCAGGAATGAAGAAGGGATAGCTGGAGTAGATGTGGTGGTGGCGGCAGGCGAAATAGTGCCCAAGTTCATGAGCAAGAAGAATGATGAGAAGCGTGACCGCAAAGGGCAATCCACTGAGGAGGAACGAAGGGTGCAGGTAGGCCAGACGAAACGTCTGTAGGAAAGCGTCGAAAGAGGCAGCCTGATTGTGAGCGTAGGCCGCAGCGAAATGCGCGCCGGCGATGAGAGACGTGAAAAGGGTGAGGAGAAATAATCCCGAGGCCAGGACGAGGGAGCGCACGGACGGGTGCACCGGCACGGCATGATAATATGCGGCTGTGGCTTGGGGCTGGGGCCATGCAGGGGTTTGCAAAAAAGCGGAAGCGCGCTCGTCTGTTTCGGGCCGGGTCACAAGAGTTTACTTTGGCGCGCTCGCGGAAGTGTCTTCCAAGCCCTGAAGTTCCTTGCCGGGCTTGAAGCGAACAGCTTTGCCCGGAGGAATGCTGACCTCTTCACCGGTGCGCGGGTTGCGGCCAATGCCGGTTTTGCGCGGCTTGACGCTGAACACGCCAAACTTGCGCAGTTCGATGCGCTGCCCGCGGCCGAGAGCACCCTTGAGGGATTCGAAAACAGTTTCGACGGCTTGTTCCGCTTTGGTGCGGCTGATGTTGGTTTTGCCGACCACCGCATTTACGATATCGAGCTTAATCACACCGCCCTCCAGGAATCCGTGGCCCGATGCTAGAGGCAGACGCCCAGGTTGTCAAGACGTGCAGCCTCAACTACACTTGATTCTTTTGGGATTATACGTTTTTCTTCACCTTTCGAGGAGGAAAGGATGCCCGTAAAGCCAGACCGATGGATCCGGCGCATGGCGCTGGAGCACAAGATGATCGAGCCGTTCACCGACCGGCAGGTGCGGGACGGAGTGATCAGTTATGGGGTGTCCTCATACGGATATGATATCCGGGTGGCGGATGAATTCCGGATCTTCACGAATGTGAATTCGACGATCGTGGATCCGAAGCATTTTGACTCGCGGTCGCTGGTGGAGTTCAAGGGAGACGTGTGCATTATTCCCCCGAACTCCTTCGCGCTGGCGCGGTCCGTGGAATATTTCCGGATTCCGCGGAACGTCTTGACCATCTGCCTGGGAAAATCGACCTACGCGCGCTGCGGGATCATCGTGAATGTGACGCCCTTCGAGCCGGAGTGGGAAGGATTTGTAACACTGGAAATCAGCAACACGACCCCGTTGCCCGCGAGGATTTACGCGAATGAGGGGCTGTGCCAGGTGCTGTTCTTTCAGAGCGACGAGGAGTGCGAAGTCAGTTACAAGGACAAGAAGGGGAAATACCAGGCGCAGGGAGGAATTGTGTTGCCGCGCCTGTAAGTGGCAATTTCGAGAGGAGCGCTGTTCAGCGGAAGAGCTCGCCGGCAAGTTCCCTTTTCGGCCTGTGGGCTTCGAAGTTTGTTTGCCGGCCGGCTAGCGGGAAGCAGCCTCGAGAGGATAGCCGCGCTCCCGCCAGGCCGCGAGGCCGCCCTGAAGAGGGCGAATGCGCGTGATGCCGCGGTTGCGTAAGAGAAGCGCCACACGGGCGCTGGTGGCTTCGTTTGGTCAAGTGCAGTAGAGGATGATCTCGCGGCCGAGCGGAAGCGGATCATTCTTTTCGGTCAGCTCCTTGGAATCAAAATGCACCGCGCCAGGAATGGTTTCGGGCTCAGCTTCAAAATCCAAGGAGTGGCGGAGGTCCACAATGGAGAGGTCTTCGCCGGCATCGATTTTCCGCTTGAGTTCGTCCACAGTGATGCGGCTGATCCGGAGATCCCGAAGGAATTTCTGGCGGGCGACAAACTTGGAAGAGACGTAGGCCGCGAGGCCGGAGGCCAACAGGAGAAGAAGCCAGCCACCCAGTGTGGAAGCGCGTGCCGCAATTCTCTCGATCTGATCCGTGAAGAGATAGCCAAGGCCGAGGTACATGCCAGACCAAGCGATTGCGCCGAGCGCGTCGAAGAACAGGAAACGGCGCAGCCGCATGTGAAAGATGCCGGCGAGCGGTGTGGCGACGGCGCTCAGGCCAGGGACAAATTTGGCTATGAGCAAAGACCTGGCGCCCTGGCGTTCAAAGAGCCCTTCCGTGCGCCGCACGCAGGAATCCGGCTCAAGAGAAATGCGGCAGAGCAGCCGGAGAACCTTGATGCCCTGATGACGGCCAACGTGATACCAGATGGTATCGGCGAACACGGTAGCGAATACGCAAAGGAGCATGCAGACAAGAAAGTTCAAACGGCCCAACCCGGAGAGCGCACCTGCGGCAAGCAGGAGCGGGGAAGATGGAAGGGGAAGCCCCGCTTGTTCCACGAACACCCAGGCGACGAGAACGAGATAGCCGTGTCGAAGAAGAAATTCAAGTAGGGAGTGCACTTGGACGACCTTCCATCATCGAAAGCGTTACTTTAGGAAAGGAGCCGGATGGCCCCAACTCCCGGACATCACAAGGTCGGCGAGAGGTTTGCGGGAGCGAGGAGCAAGTTCGCGTTCACGAAGCGTATCCGGCAGAGATTGCGGATCACCGGGATAGCCAATGACGAAAGCGGCTATGGGCTCCCAACCCTTGGGAATGTGACACAGTTCAATCGCTTTGTGCGGATCAAAGCCCGCCATCTGGTGAACAAACAGGCCGCGGGCGGTCGCTTCGAGGGTGAGATCGGCAACGGCCGCCCCAGTGTCATAGAAGGCGTTGCGGTTGGGATGGCCACCGCGCGCGAATTCCAGCTCGGAGACGGCAATCGCAAGAACCGGGGCGTGTCTGGCCCAAGTCTGATTGAATTCGACGAGAGTGCTCAGCAGGCGGGCATGAAATTCGGGATCGTCCTTGGTGGCTACAAGGAAGGCCCAAGGCTGCTCATTGTTGCTGGAGGGAGCCCAGCGCGCCGCTTCGAACAGGCTCCGCAGAATCTCTGCCGGGACGGGCCTTTCCGAAAACGCGCGGGGACTCCAACGATCGCGGAGCAGATCGTGGATTGGATGCTGGACGGGTGCGGGCTTGTGCATGATGCTTCTCCCAGAAATGATTCCACCTTGCTGGAAATGGAGTGTTGGATGCGCGAGGCCCTAGGCAGGTTCACGCTTTCCTACTTCACTCAGCAGTTCCGACAACAATTTCAACCGGGCCGCGGGCATGTGGCGAAACTGTCCCCTGTGCAAGTCGTGTACGGGCCGATCGAGCTTCTTGAGGAGTTTCAGCCCGTCCGGGGTGACGCGGGTCTTGATGACGCGCCGGTCCTCGTTCTGCCGCTGGCGGGTGATCAAACCGTGTTTTTCCATGCGATCCAGGAGGCGGGTCATGTCCGGGTCGCGGGAAATCATTCGATCCGCGATGCCGCGGCAGAGAAGACCCTGAGGTTCAGCACCGCGGAGGATGCGGAGGACATTGTACTGGGCAGGCGTAAGACCGGCAGACTTGATGAGATGCTCAGCTTCCTGAGAAAGGGAATCGGCGATTCTGAGGAAAGCAACAAAGAGCTGGTCCTCGAGAGGGATGGAAGAATGGGCTCGCGAAGCCATACGGGCAGTATAGTCGTTACAACGACTATTGTCAAAAGGAAATTCGCTGCCGGCTGCACCGGGCCCTTGCTGGAGCATCAAGGCTTGGTGACTGGGCGGAGATGGACTTCGCTGATGAAACTCTGTGGTCCCTGGAGTGCCAGCATGCCTACGGCGTGGGCGACGTCCTCCGGGGTAAGAACTTTTGTAGGATCTTTAGGGCCTCGGCCGGAGAATTCCGTGAACACGCTGCCGGGACAGATGACACTCACGCGAATGCCAAAGGCGCGGAGGTCTTCGGCCATGCATCCGGTGAGTCCCTGCAGCCCCCATTTCGAAGCGCAGTAGAGCGCGCCGCCGGCGAAGGTGTTTTTTCCGGCAAGCGAACTAATGTTGATGATGTCGCCGCGACGGCGCTGGATCATCAGCGGGGCAACCGCGCGGCAAACCAGAAATACACTCTTGAGGTTGGTATTGAAGACGCGGTCCCAATCGTTTTCCGTCTTTTCCTGGATGGGACCAAAACCGGGATTGCCGATGCCGACGTTGTTGACGAGAAGGGTAATGGGACCGAGCTGCTCTTCGGTGGCGCGGACCAGGGAGGAGATGTCTTGAGCGTTGGTAACGTCGGCAGATTGCGCGAGCACACGGCTGGAGACTTGGCGAAGGCCATTGGCGGTGGCTTCGAGAGCTTTGGGATCGCGCGCACAGAGGGACACGGCCGCGCCCAACTGGGCCAGTTTCGTGACAATGGCTTTCCCGATGCCGCGGCTGCCACCGGTGACCAGAGCCACGTGACCGGAGAGCGGATTCTCTGTGACTGCGGCAGCATTTGCGATTCTTGTGTCGGTCATTTGATTTCTTCCTCGCCGTAGAACTGAATTTTATGCGAAACTCAGAATACTCCCAAGGATGCCACCCCACTTCGGATGCCACGGAGGTGCACCGGGGTATCACAGTCAAGCGCCAAACCGCGCGGCGTTTATACTGAACTGGCAAGTGAGTCCTTCCGGCAGTGACTTGCGGTTGGACAGGGGCTGCACCTATAATTCGAGGGTTTCCGAGAGAGTCATTCTTTTTGCGAGGATGAGTAGGGAAGACTGGCCAGCCTGTCCTGGAGCTGCTGGTTTGCACTAATTTATAGATTCGAGGTAGAAGCGAGGAGATAACGGAATGAGCGTAACAAGACGAATGGCAGGCCTGGCGATGGTGATGGGGTTCTGCCTGATTTGTTTGAACGTGGCGCCTCTTGTGGCGCAAGAATCCGGGGGCGCGGGGAAGTACACCGTAGCGGAATACAACGCCTATACGGCTGCAGCCAACGAAAAGAATGCTGCGGCGCAACTGAAAGCACTGGATGATTTTGTGGCGAAGTATCCGAATTCCAGCCTGCTGAATTACGTTTATCCTCTTTATTACCAGAATTACGCGGCGCAGAGGAACTACCCGAAAGTGATCGAGTACGCTGACAAGGAGTTGGCGTTGGGCGACAAGGTCTCCGTGAGCGAGCGTTACCAGGCGTATTCGGCGCGGGCGTTCGCGTTCAACAACATGCCGAATCCGGATCCAGCGCAAGCCAAGGCGGCTTACCAGGCAGCCTTGGAAGGAGCGAAGTCGGTGGATAAGCTGGCCAAGCCGGAAGGATACGACGAGGCGAAATTCGCGGAAGAGAAGAAGAAAGCAATCCTGAGCTTCAACGGGACAGCAGCAAACGCAGCGATGGCCGCAAAGGACTATCCTGACGCCGCCCAAATGTACAAGACGATTCTAGCCACTAATCCGGATGATTTTATTTCGAATTTCAATCTTGGGCGGGCGTACTCGGCGATGACTCCACCCCAGCCACTCGATGCGCTGTGGGCCTATGCGCGGGCAGCGACCTCGAAGAACGCCACAGAGCAACAGTCCAAGCAGGTGAAAGCTTACATCCCGAAGGTCATCACGAATTACCAGGGCGGGACGGTGTGCGACGCTTTGACGCAGGCGGAATTGAACGAGCTGCTGCAACTAGCCTCGACTTCCGTGGACCGGCCGACGACTTACAAGCTGTTCAGCAGTGCGGAACTGGACGCGGCGCGGAAGGACATGACGATCGCGTCCGTGGTGACGGACCTGAAGGCCGGCGGAGATAAGGCCAAGCTGACGTGGACGGCGTCGTGCGGTCTGGAATTCCCGGACGTGCCAAGCAAAATCATCGAGGTTGGCACCAGCCCTGACACGGTCACGTTGCGGCTGGCGTTTGTGACCAGCGATGCGGAATTTGAAGCAGCAACGACCGCGAACATGGAAGTCAAGATCAAGACTGCGGATCAACCGGACGCCGCGAAGCTGGAGAAAGACAACGCCGTGCGTTTCACCGGCACGCTGGAATCCTACGATCCTGATCCTGCCTTCATGCTGCACTGGGATAAGGCCAAGGTGAACGAGGAAGACCTGCCAAAGCCGGGGAAAAAGCCCGCAAAGAGGCCCACGAAGAAGCCGTAAGTAAGCGCGAAAACAGGAACAGCAAGCGGCCCTGGGAAACCAGGGCCGCTTTCTTTTGCGGCGAGATGCACATTCAAGGCAGGCCCGGAAGGCCGACGTGTTGAGATCCTTCGCTTCGCTCAGGATGACAGCGCATTGTTGATTGTTGCCTGTCCTCAGGATGGAAAGTCCGGCTGAGGCAGTTCAGCGGGACCGGCCGCGGCGATGGTCGAGCTTGTATTCGGTTATTTTGCGGCTGAGCGTGTTGCGATGAATGCCGAGAACTTCCGCGGCGCGGGATTGATTGCCGTTGGTGCGTTCGAGGACGCGCTTGATGAAGCGCTTTTCGAATTCGCCTACGGCCTCATCGAAGAGGATGCCGCGCTCCACCATCTGTGAAATCAGGCCTTCCAGTTGATCTCTCACGGCACGCTCCGACGCAGAATGTGATTTTCGAGCAGTGGCCTGACCACTAATCCAGCTCGCGGCCCACCAGAATGCGGTAGGCTTCGCGATATTTCGAACGAGTGCCCGCGACCACATCCGGTGGCAGCTCAGGCCCCGGAGGGGTCTTGGGCCAACGGATGCGTTCGAGATAATCGCGGACAAACTGCTTGTCGAAAGAGGGCTGGGGCCCGCCAGGTTTGTACTGCGCGGCCGGCCAAAACCGCGAGGAGTCTGGCGTAAGAGCTTCATCGATCCAGATCATCTCGCCGCGCAAAATTCCGAATTCGAACTTGGTATCGGCGAGGAGTATGCCGCGGGGCTCGGCATAAGCAGCGGCACGCCGGTAAATGTCCAGGGTCACGGCACGAACTTTCTCAGCGAGGGGTTTTCCCAGAATTTCGGCGGCACGGTCGAAGGAAATATTTTCGTCATGGCCGCTGGTGGCTTTTGTGGCAGGCGTGAAGATGGGCACGGGGAGTCTATCGGATTCTTTAAGGCCGGGCGGCAGTGGGATGCCGCAGATCATGCCAGTGGCCTGGTAGTCCTTCCAGCCGGAGCCGGAGAGATAGCCACGGGCGACGCACTCGACAGGCAGGGGCTGGGCCTTGCGGACAAGCATGGAGCGGCCCGCGAGATCGCCGGCGTATTGGTCGAAGGGAGCTGGGAACTCCGTTGCGCTCAACACATGGTTGGGGATGACGTCGCGCAACTGTTGAAACCAGAAGAGGGAAAGCTGAGTGAGGACGCGGCCCTTGTCCGGGATAGGCGTGGGCATGACCACGTCAAAGGCGGAAAGCCGGTCGGTAGCGACTATAAGAAGTTTATCACCGAGGTCATAGATGTCGCGGACTTTGCCGCGCGCCGCCGGCGGGATACCGGCAAAATTGGTTTCCCGAATGACCTTCGTTGCGGAAGTGACGCCCACGGAATTTTCCCCTGAGAAAGTGTCCAGCATTCTAGCGCAGTGTGCCGCGAAGTCAATGTGACGAAAGTCATAGTGGAGGGAGAAGACTCAGCGAAAAAAAGAGGCAGACCGAAGTCTGCCTCTCTGGAAGGAAAAGGTTAAGCAGCGGAAACAGCGGCGCGCTGTTTGGGAGCGGGAGCCTGGTCTCCTTCCCAGCGAACGCTGACAATCTTGGAGACGCCGGGTTCCTGCATGGTGACGCCGTAGAGAACGCTGCCTGTCTCCATGGTCTTGCGGTTGTGAGTGACAACAATGAATTGCGTTTGCGCGCTCATGTCCCCGATTAGACGGGTGAAGCGGCCCACGTTGGCTTCGTCGAGAGGCGCATCCACTTCGTCGAGGATGCAGAAGGGACTGGGCTGATAGCGGAAGATGGCGATGAGCAGCGCGAGCGCAGTCATGGCCTTTTCTCCGCCGGAGAGCAGCAGCACGTTTTGCAGGCGCTTTCCCGGAGGAGAAGCGACAATGTCGATGCCCGCGTCACCGGAGCTGTCGGGCTCGGTCAAACGCATTTCCGCGGTGCCGCCGCCGAAGATGGTGTGGAAAGCGGAAGTGAAGTGGGAGTTGATGGAGGCGAAGGCCTGCTCGAATTTGTCCTTGGTGATGAGATCGAGTTCCTTGATGGCCTGCTGGGTATCGGCGATGGATTGCAATAGGTCGTCGCGCTCACGAGTGAGGAAGCTGAAGCGCTGCTCGCACTCGTTATATTCCTCAAGGGCCATCATGTTGACCGCGCCCATGTTTTCGATGCGTTGCTTCATTTCGCGGTAGCTGGCCTCGGCGGCGGCCAGTTCTTCGCCGGACATGAAGACGGTCTCGGAAGCAATGAGATCCTCGGGCTGAGCATTGACCTCGGCGAGACAAGTCTCGCGGAGATGGTGCCGATCCGAATCGTTGCGCGCCTTCTCGATTTCGAATTTGCCGCGCTCCTCGCGCATCTCTTGCAGCGTCTGGCGAGCCATGCGGAGGTGGTCTTCCGCCTGGGTGACACGTGTGCGCGCGTCGTCCCATTCCTGTTCCAATTCTGCCTGACGCATCTCCAGGCGAGCTTTCTCGGCGCGGAGAACTTCGAGTTGCTGTGTCAGCTCTTCGGACTGACGCGCCATGGCCGCGGTTTCTTCGTTGATGGAGGCTTCCTGTTGGCGGAGAGCCGCCTCCCGGCGCTCCAGGTCAGCGCGCTCTTCCTGAAGACGATTGGCGATCGCCTCTGCGGAAGCCAAGCGCTCATGCATGGTGGCCAATTCCGCCCGAGCAGTCGCCAGCTCGTCGCTTTCGGTCTGAATGGCCTTGCGAAGCTGCGCGACTTCCTCGATGAGGCGCAGGCTTTCGGCTTCGGCTTCCGCGCGGCTGGAAGCAGCGGCCTGATGTTGCGTTTGCGTCAGGTGCGCACGGCGCTGGACGGAATCGATTTCGGCGCGGACATGGGCGAGCTCATTCTTGCAAACGGTGAGATCCAGACCCAGACGCGCAAGGTCGCTCTGCGTTTGTTCGTGGCGAAGCTTGGCGGCGAACTGATTGCGCTCGGCCTCGCGATGTTGCGAGGTCACCTCTTCGAGAGATTGCTCCGTGGAAAGCAATTCGGCAGCGATGGCCTCGAGTTCGGATTGAAGAGAAGCGCTTTTTTGTTCCTGGTGGACCAATTCGGCGCTGACCACGCGCAGTTCGCGCTTCATGCCAAGCGGGCCCGCTTCGTCGGGACGGCCTCCCGTCACCATACGGCCCTGGTAGCACGTGCCATCTGGAGTGACGAACGCATATTGCGGATATTTGCGCGCGAGTGTTTCCGCCGAGCCGTTCTCAGCGAGATAACCGTAGCGCAAGCGCGGCAAAAACTGTTTGGCAGCCGGACCGAGAGGATCGCGGAATTCGACGAGCTTATCAAGGCGCGAGATGACGCCATCTTCAACCCGAAAATGCATGATGGGCTCGTATGCATCCAGCTTAAGGTTGCGCAGGGAATCCACGAAGAACGTAGCGCGGCCTCCCACTTCCTCGCGCAGCATGCTTACGCCGGCTCGCGCGTGGTCGTACGTTTCCACGACGACATACTCGAGTTCTTCGCGAAGGTACTGCTCGATGGCAGCTTCGTGCTGTTCCTGGACCTCCGCATAATCAGCGAGCACCCCGACAGCGCGAAAGTCCTGACCGCCGTGGCGTTCGTTCGCGGCAAAGAGCTTTTGCACGGCCTCGCCTGTGTAGGAATGGTCGTTCAGGATGCGGGTCAGTGTGGAGTGCCGAGCGCGAACACTGGCGAGAGAGTCGCGCAAGCTGTCCGCCTCTTTGGAAGCGGTATCGCGCGCCTGCCGCAATTCAGCCAGGCGAGACTGAAGCACGGCGGCGTGGCGCTGCAGGCTCTCAACCTTATTGAGGGCATTCTGCCAGTCCTGGGCGGCGCGTTCTGCGTCGTCACGCACGAGAAGGGAGGATTCCAGAAGCTCGATCTCGCGCTTCTCCAGCTTTTGCAGCGCTTCTTCCTGATGCACGAGCGCCTCTTCGGCTTGCTTCTGCTCGCCATGCAGACGGAGCACACTCTCGCTGGCTTCGGCGGCCGCGCGGCGCAAAGCGCCAACGCGGTCTTCGGATTCCGCTATTTGTGACATGCGGAAGGCGGCGCGGGTGGCAAGGTCTTCCACGCGAGCATTGACGGCAATGGATTCCGTGCGAGCGGCTTCCACGGCTTGCCGCTGGGCGCCGTCTCTGAATTCCCAGTCAAGACGCTGCGTGCTCATGGTCTGGCGCTCGGAGGAGAGTTGCTCATTGCGACCAGCGAGTTCCGCACTGCGCGTGCGGTTGAAGGTGATGCGGTTTTCGCAGCGGTCGGCTTCGAGGGCGGTTTGGTTGAGAACGTTTTGATTCTGACGCAGTTCGCCGTCGAGCGAATAAATGCGCTGGCTGAGGCGGTCCTGTTCGGCTTCCTGTTCATGGATGGCCTGTGCGCGCTCCGTTTCAACAGCGGTCAGCTCGGCCAGACGAGTGGCCAGACGTTCGGCCTCGGCATCCAGTTCCCGAGCCTTGCCGGCGAGCATTTGCCGGACGATGCCGCGCATCTGTTCGCGGATTTCGGAGTAGCGGCGCGCTTTCGCGGCCTGGCGCTTGAGGGAGCCGAGTTGCTTTTCGACTTCGACGACGATGTCGTTGACGCGCGCAAGATTGATCTTGGAAGACTCGAGCTTGGCTTCGCTGAGGCGCTTCTTGGTCTTGTACTTGGTGACGCCGGCGGCTTCCTCGATGATGGCGCGGCGCTCCATGGGCTTGGTGGCGAGAATCTGACCGATGCGGCCTTGCTCGATGATGGCGTAGGAGTCGGGGCCCAGGCCGACGCCCATAAACATTTCCTGGATGTCGCGGAGGCGGGCGACACGGCCGTTGATGAGGTACTCGCTCTGGCCGCTGCGGTAGAGCCGTCGGCTGACGACCACTTCACCGGGCTTGGTGACCATGGTGGGTTTCTCCGCTTTCTTCTTTTTCCTGGCGAGGAAGGAAGGTTCGGCGGAAGGCGCATCTGGCCCTGCCGGATCAGGTGCCCGGTCAGCCCATACCTCTTGCCCAGCTTGCTCGGTGGGAGAAATCTCGACGGGCTGGCCAGAGGTGCTGGCAAGGCCATCCGCAGGCGGATCCGAATTCTCGGCGGGGGAGGAGGCACTTTCGAGGACAAACTTGGCCGCTTCGGCAAGCTCGGGGTCTTCCATAGTAATGGTGACCTCGGCCAAACCCATGGGGGGACGTTTGGTGGTGCCGTTGAAGATGCAATCGGCCATGCGTTCGGCGCGAAGGGACTTGTGGCTCTGTTCGCCAAGAACCCAGCTTATGGCGTCGACGACATTGGACTTGCCGCAGCCATTCGGGCCGACGATGCAAGTCGTGCCGGTGCCACTGAAGGTCACCACAGTCCGTTCGCAGAAGGACTTAAAGCCAACGATTTCTACCTTCCGGAGCTTAAGCAAGTTGTCCCCTTTTGTCGTGAACTCGTACTCCGCGATAGCCTGATCTTCGGCACATACTGCGACTACTGGCTAAAACATGAGGGCCGGGGTTTTTACCGCGCGAAGAGAGACGACTTTCCTTTCCTCGAGGGGAGGTTCTTTCGCGCGACGTTTCTGCCTGTAACAGACAGAAACCACACACGTTTGGCAGGTTCTCGGTCAGAGGCCCAGCCGCCTGGCGCTAAGATGGCGGTACAGGAAGCAAGGCTACCATGCATGCAGAGGGGTGTAAAGCACTACTCAAGCTATTGTGGCGAATTTCCACATGCCACAAGTCAGGCCGAGGGTGTGGTCGGCCCGTCAGAAGGTCAAGACTTGTGGGCGACGACCCGGAGGCGGCGGTAGTCCATGACCCAGCGGCCGTCGTGGAAAAGGTCGCGGCGAGCTTCACGCTCGACCTCCTCCTTGAATTTGTTTTGCACGTTCGCCGGGAGATTGTCGGTAATGGATGCGCCAAACAGATCCAGCCAGTTGCGCAGGCCGCGCTCGCCGTCTTCGAGAGGAGTGGGCCGGTCAAAGAGGAGGCCGTAAGTCACTTCTAGACCATGGCGTTCGAGAAGAGAGGCGTACTCGCCCAGGCTGGGATAATACCAGAGGTTCGGCAGAGGCTCGGGCAGATGGAGAGTTTTCCATGCTCGATTGAACGCGGCCATCAGCGCGGCAATATTTCCCTTTCCGCCGAACTCCGCAACAAAACGCCCACCCGGCCGCAGCGCGGAAGCTAGGGCAACAACTGCGCGTTCAGGATCCGTGATCCAGTGCAGGGTGGCGTTCGAAAAGGCTGCATCGAAGGGTTGAGAGAATTTCATTTCCCGGGCATCGACGACTTCAAAAGTGATGGCGGGGTGTGCGGAACGAGCCTGCTCAATCATCTCGGGAGAACGATCGATGCCGGTAACCTGAGCGCCCGTTGCGGCGATCTGTGCGGAAAGGTGACCCGTGCCGCAGCCGATGTCGAGAATGTGTTCCCCGCGCTTGGCGTCCAGCAATTCCAGAAGCCCGGCGGCCAATTTCCAGACGAAGGAATGTTTTTCGTCGTAGAGCGCCGCGTCCCATCCAGAACCATGTGCCACGGTTAAGCGCCTCCCATTTCGAGAACGGCGCCCGTGGCCGTCTCCAAGGATTCGTTGCCCGCTTTGCCGAAGCTCACTCGAGCGCGGGCCAGACTGGCATTGGCCACGGGAAATGTACCAGAGCAATCCGTTTTGGCATAGGGCAGATGATGAACCTCGGGGGCAGTGCCTTCGGCAAGAGCTTCGATGCGAGAGCCGTCGGGCGCGGTCCCAACGAACTTCCATCTCAGTTTGTCGCGATCGTTCATGATCTCTTTCTCTTCGATGCGGCGGAGAACCGAGGGTTTGCCGTTGTACCACCAGACCGCATTTCGAAACACCATGCCGAAGGGCATATCGTAAACCAATGCTTCGACCGTGCTGGCGGCGCCGTGAGCGTCCAGAAAATAAGCATGCAGCCAGCGCCAGTAGGTGCGATGGCGGTAGCCGCAGTTGTGGCCCTGGACGCCGAAGCCCAGCGGTTCGCCGGTGAATTTTTTTCCGTCAAAAGCGATCTCGCCAGAGAAAATTGCATTGGAATGGGGCGACTGTGAAAAGCCAATCCAGCCCTTGTCACTCAAAACGACGCCAAAGTTCGAACGATAACGCAGCTTCCAGGAGATGGAGTGTCCGTCCGCATGAAGATCCCCCCAGCAGGCGCCGTCTTCGATGCCGCTTTCGGCGATGCGGCAAAAAAAAGGGAGCTGGCGCTGGCCGCTGAGTTCGAGCGCTTCCGCGGGATAGCCCTGAATGAAGGTTTGCGGCTTGCCCTGGCGTGGAAACCAGGTGGCCCAGACTTGCACCGGCTGACCCGCAGGATCGACACTGCAGCCGTTGCGGCCAAGATTCAGCAAGAGATACCGGAACCACCAGGCGCCACTGCCATCGGCGAGACCGCAGCGCAAAAACCAGACCTCGTAGCGGCGCTTCATGCGTCGCGAGGTGTAGACCGCGTTCATTTGCTTTTGGTCCAAGATGATCCTTTGCGGACAGAGCGTTCGCGGCGCGGCCCTTTGCGCACTCCGTCACGTTCGGACTGTACCATCGACGGCAGGTGTGTCAACCGATCGGCAAACGCGCCGCAAAGACAATAGGACGCAGCGCATTGCGGGGTGCGCAAAGCGTCGGATACAATCATTCGTTTGCTAGAAAGCGGAAGGGGACAGCCTACGGTCCATGCACGAAATCCAGGTCCACAACACCCTGTCCGGAAAAGTTGAGCCGTTTGTGCCGTTGCAAGCGGGCGAAGTGCGCATGTACACGTGCGGGCCGACGGTCTACGACTACGCGCACATCGGCAATTTCCGCACCTTCGTGTTTCAGGACATTCTGCGGCGGTTTCTGAGACTCCGCGGGTTCAAGCTGACGCACGTGATGAACCTGACGGACGTGGACGACCGGATTATCGCGAACGCGGCTGCCGCGAAAACGGGCATCCGGGAATACACCGAGAAGTACGTGCAAGCCTTTTTCGAGGATTGCCGCGCCATGAGCGTGGAATCGCCGGAGCACTGGATCCGCGCCACGGACAATATCGACAGCATGGTGGCGCTCATCCAGCGACTGCAGAAGAACACGTACACCTACGAATCGGAAGGCTCGATCTATTACCGCATTGCAAAGTTCAAGGATTACGGCAAGCTGTCGAAGATTGATTTGTCGGGGATCAAGGCGGGTGCGCGCGTCGACAACGACCGGTACGACAAAGAAAGCGCGCGTGACTTCGCGTTGTGGAAGGCGCCGAAACCGGGCGAGCACTTCTGGGAGACAGCCATCGGGCCCGGAAGACCCGGCTGGCACATTGAGTGCTCGGCAATGGCCATGAAGTTTCTCGGCGAGACGATTGACATTCACACCGGTGGCATCGACCTGGCATTTCCGCACCACGAGAACGAAATTGCGCAGAGCGAAGCGGCCACCGGAAAGACTTTCGTGCGCTACTGGCTGCATGCGGAGCACTTGCTAGTCGAAGGCGAGAAGATGTCCAAGTCGCTGGGAAACTTTTTCACGCTGCGCGATCTCTTTGCGAAGGGCTACAAACCCTCGGAATTGCGGTTTGCGCTCGCAAGCGTGCCCTATAAGCGGCAACTGAATTTTACCTTCGATGGTTTGCAGCAGGCGACCAGCTCTGTGGAACGGTTGCGAAATTTTGCCGCGCGGCTGAAAAGCGAAAAGTTCAAGGCAGGAAAGCAAGCGGAGATGGCGGAGCGAATCGCGAAGGGAGTGCGCGATTTTGACGCCGGGCTATCGGATGATTTGAATACCGCCCAGTCGCTTGCGGCCATGTTTGATTTTGTGCGCGAAGCGAACATTGCGATGGACAAGGGCGAGTTTCGCCAAGGGGAAGTGAAGGCGGCCGAGGAGTTCCTGACCACATTCGACAGGGTGTTTGCGGTGTTGGAGGACAACGACGCCGAAAAGCTGAAGGCACTTGGTTATGCCGGCGGAGAGAGCGCGCCCGGCGACGCAGAGATTGAAAAACTGGTAGCCGAACGCCAGGCGGCACGGCAGCGGCGCGACTTTGCGAGCTCTGATCGCATCCGCAAGGAACTCTCCGAGCGTGGTATACTTTTGGAAGATACGAAAGATGGCGGCGTGCGCTGGAAACGCAAATGAGATACTTCCACTTTCTCAAACACGACCGAGTCGCCGTAGGGCCGCGCGTGCCACGGAAATTCCGCCCGTGCAATCTTCGCCCGAACCTCTTTGGCGTAGATTAAGTCCGTTATTTTCATTTTGTTGAGCTAGCTTTGGATTCAGAAAGCCAAGCTCCTTTCTCCCCTGAGCAGTTCTTATCTACTCGAACAATTTTCTAGAATTCTGGAGGAATCATGATTACGGCCACGGAAACAAAACTGCCCCAGATCAAGATGCCGTTGCCCGGCCCGAAGGCCAAGCAGGTCATTGAGTACGACGCGAAATATATCTCGCCATCGCTCTCGCGCGATTATCCGCTGGTGGCGGAACGCGCCAGCGGAGCGCTCGTGGAAGATCCGGACGGAAACACGTTTCTGGATTTTGCCGCGGGCATTGCGGTGTGCTCGACGGGACATTGCCATCCGAAGGTGGTGGCCGCCATTCAGAAACAGGCGGCAGAACTTATCCACATCGCGGGAACGGACTTTTATCACCGGCATATGCCGCAACTCGCGGAGCGGCTGGTCGCAACGATGCCGAAGACGCACCAGTGGAAAGTATTTTTCGGAAATTCCGGCACGGAAGCGGTAGAGGGCGCGATCAAACTGGCGCGTTACGCGACCGGACGTGACAAACTGATTGCCTTCTATGGCTGCTTCCACGGCCGCACGCTTGGCGCGCTCTCGCTGACGGCATCGAAAAGCACGCAGCGGAAACATTTCGGCACGCTACTCGGCGGAGTCGAGCACATTCCGTATCCCTATGCGTATCGTTGCGCGCTAGGCCACAACCAGGAAAAGTGCGGCAGCGAAATCATTGAGCTGCTTGAGCAGCAAATCTTCAAGCGCCTGTTCGCGCCGGAAGAAGTGGCCGCGATCATCGTGGAAGCCATTCAGGGCGAAGGCGGTTTCATTCCCGCGCCGCTTTTCTTCCTGCAGGAATTGCAGCACATCTGCAACAAGAACGGCATCATGCTGATTGTGGACGAAGTGCAGTCGGGTATGGGCCGCACGGGGAAAATGTGGGCCTATGACCACGCCGGGATCACGCCGGACATTGTGCTGACCGCAAAAGGCATTGCCAGCGGCATGCCGATCAGCGCGTTCATCGCCAAGGACAGCGTGATGCACTGGAAGCCGGGCTCGCACGGCACAACCTATGGCGGAAATCCCGTGTGCGTTGCGGCGGCGTTGGCCACGCTGGATCTGATCGAGGGCGGGCTGATGGCCAACGCAAAAAAGGTTGGCGATTACATTCTCAGCAAGATCAACGATTGGCCGAAGCGGTTCAAGATCGTTGGCGACGTGCGCGGGAAAGGACTGATGATCGGAGTGGAGATTGTTCGCGACCAGCGCACCAAAGAGAAGGGCAAAGACCTGCGCAACAAGGTCGTCGTGAGCGCCTTCCACAAGGGGCTCTTGACGCTGGGTTGCGGCGAAAACTCGATCCGCATGTCGCCACCGTTGATCATCGACGAAGAACAGGCGGACTGCGCTGTCCGCATCATGGAAGAATCCATCCGGGAAGTAGAAAAAACGCTGTAGGGCCGAGTGGGCAGTAGACCGCAGGAAATCCCGTGGCGTCAGAAAAAGCTGGCGGCCACGGGATCTGTGTGTATACTGACTATTTTGATATATGGTCAGTAATATGCTGAACGAACTGATCGCGCGAATCGGGTTTGCATGGGTAAGTTGGAAGTCCCGCCACGGACTGGGTGATCCGGACCAATCCACTGCCAATGTGAAGAAGCAGGAGGCGCTGCAGATAGGCGTGCGCGGGGAAACGTATGCTTACTGGTACCTGCGGCGCCTCGGCTACCTTTTTATCGCGCGAAATTTCACGCCGTCGCGGGCCAAGGGCGAACTGGATCTGATCGGGTATGACGGCGATACGCTGGC
>OCOJ01038902.1_pt2 | contig 34626 bp, 27 predicted proteins | sample 1539251 | NCBI WGS metagenome assembly OCOJ01 (sample SAMN01911457, study PRJEB22624) | soil metagenome | biome: Soil | place: Malaysia | collected 2012-04-30 | depth RA_metagenome m
GCCGCAAACCGCTCCGCCCAGTGCGGCGCCGCCGGCCAAGAAATAGCTCCAGATTCTACAATCCAGTTTTTTCCGTTAATGGCAGGTGCCACTGCCCGAATCGGTGAAGGTCTTCCCAGCTTCTGGGATGAACTGCCATTCGTAGCCGTGCGGGTGCAGCGTTAACTTCAGAACTCCGAAAGTTCCTGTCATGCGCGCTTCGCTATTCGGCTGCGGGGTAGGAGAAAACTCTCGCTCGTGGTTGCCGCCCGTTCCAACGACGAATTCTCTGATCCCCCGCCGAGAATCGGCTCTGCCATCGGGGTCTTGCGGAGCAAACCGCTCGTAATCGTGATCGTGCCCATTGAGCACGATGGTGGCGTTCGCGTTATACAGGTCCTGCCAGAAGTCCTTGTACGCGGGACTGTTCCCGTGTGTCGCGCCCGAACTAAAAAGCGGCTCGTGCCAGTAGGCGAGAGTGCAGGCGGACGGATGCGCCCGAAGATCCTCACGTAACCACTGTTCCTCGGGCGAGCCTGCCTCGCATCCGCCGATGTTCTTGCACTCTCCATTAAGAACGACGATATGCCATGCTCCGAGTTCGTAGCTGTAGTATCCCTTGCCCGGTTCGCCAGCGGCCGCACCGAAATAATCGAAGTAGGGCGTCGCACCGGGGGAATGGTACTCATGATTCCCTGGCGCAGGCCGAGTTCTTGATTTGAAGGCGCCCCAGGTCTTGTCGTAACAATCGGCGAATTCCTGAGTTGTGCCGTTCGACAGCGCGAGATCGCCGATAGCGGCAACGGTGCCAGGAATGGCTTCGATGATCCTGGCGGTAGCCTGTGCGCCAGCAATCATTTTGCAATTGGCGATGTCACCGGCAGCGACGAGGACTGCGACCTGGTCGTCGCGAGTTTTCGCTGGATGTGAGGATTGCGCATTTCCATTCAGAGGTGTAAGGAGAACAGCCGCCAGAAGTGCGGGAATTATGCCGAAGAACCGCGTTTTCATTGCAAGCCTTTCGTGCGAAAGTCAAGAAACTGGCCAAATCTAGCGTGTCTAAGTTAAACATAACTTAAATCCACGCACAGAATAGTCCAAGGAATTAGATCTGGGAGAGATGGCCAAGGAGCGAGCAGGGTGGACGCGAACCCTGGCCATCGTTTTGGGGTGCTAAAACGTGAAGCGGGCGAACAACTGGAGTTGCCGCGCCAAGCCGGTGCCAGTATTGTCAGCAAAGAACTTGTCGGAGTTAACGTTGGTATTCACCAGGGTGTTGATGACGCCGAAATTCGAGTGTGGGGCGATGCTGGCGGCCGGTGTCATGGTCGGGTCGAACGAGTAGTCGATACTCAAGCTGCGTGGGTCGGCAAGCTGAGTGTGATTAAAGATGTTGAAGGCTTGAACTCCAAACTCCAGACCGAAGCGCTCGGTGAGTTTTGTTTCTTTCTGAAGACCAAGATCCACCTGCCAAGCGTTCGGTGAACGGATAAGGCCGTTACCGGCATTGCCGTAGCGCAAGAGATGGCCAGTCGCCGGATCGATAGGCGGAAGAACAAACGCGCCCGCGTTTACCCAGTTGCCGGCGTTCTGTCCAGTGGGAACCACGGAAGCGCCCGGAGCGAAGTCCGGGCGAGGGGAAGAGCCGTCATTATTGTCGGGAAGGAAAGAAGGATCAGGGACGTTAAGTCCCACGGTCAAAGGATGGCCGGTGTGCCAGTTCCAAAGGCCAGTGAGGTCCCAACCACCAAATACCTTACTGGCGACCCCGGAGTTTGCATACTGCTTGCCAGGGCCAAAGGGCAATTCGTAGACGCTTGAGACGATGACGTTGTGGCGGATATCGTAGATGCTGGGGCCCTTCTCGCACGGAATACAATTGGCATTTTGCGGGGCGCTGGCTTCGCCGCCGCCCACGGCGCCCTCGTTGATGGAGTGCGAGAAGGTGTATTTGGCGTTAAAGGTGAACCCTTTGCTGGTTTGGTGATCGAGGGCCAGCAGCAGGCCATGGTAACTGCTGTTGGCCACATTAGATTTGTAATCGATGGTGCCAAAAGTCTGGCCGGTGGCGGGATCCGGGAAATTGTCCAGTGCACGCGCGCACGGGCCCGTGGGTTGCGGTTCGCAAATATTCTCAAAGTTGCGAGTGAACAGATGCACGCCGTGGGTGCCCAGATAGGAGGCGGTGAAAAGGAAGTTTTGTGGCAGGGCATGCTCAATGGAGAGTCCCCAGGTCTCGACATAGAGGTCGGGATGATGGCGGATGAGAGCTCGAGCAATGAGGCCCGGCGAACTGGTCCCGCCGACATTGGTGAAATCGGGAGGGTTCTGAAGCAAAGCGGGGCTAAACACGAAACCGCCTCCGACAAACCCAATATCGGTCCGGTCGCTCTCCAGAGCGGCGTTACGGTCATCGTTTTGCGCGGCGCCGTGATAGATGCCAAAGCCGGAGCGAATGACCGTCTTGCCTTTGAGAGCGCTGGGCGCCCAGGCCACACTGAGGCGCGGGTCAAAGTTCTTGTAGTTGGGAAATTCCAAGGCAAAATTTTTCGGGCAGAAGCCGTGGCAAGCGGTGAGGTCGAAGATTTTGACGCGGTCGTGCGCTTCGGTGACGGGCGAGTAAAACTCCCAACGGAGGCCGGCATTCACGGTGAGGGTGGGTGTGACCTTGATCTCATCCTGGATGTAAGGCATGACAAAAGTGCGGCGCAAAGCATGGCCGTCCCAAGAGGTCTGATAGTCGATGTTGTCGACGCTGTCGGAAATCAGGCTGGTATTGTCGCCGGTAAAGTTCACGGTTAAGGCCTGGGTCTTCCCCTGATTAAGCCGGACGCGCTTCACTTCAATTCCTGTTTTGAGCGTGTGGCGCCCGCGGGTGTAAATCAGATTATCGATATAGGAGAAAGTGGTTCCGACTTCGTTGTCCGTCTGGTTGTTATTGAGACCCTCGAAAGTTGGAGTGGAAAGACTGACGTTAAGAAGAGCAGGAACTACGGGATTATGGAACGGGGCGCGATTAATCCCAAACTTTACTTCGTTCATGAGGTTGGNCCGAAGACATGCTGCAAGGCGGCGACATAGTTTCCGGGGTGATTATTCGTGCCTACCTGGTCAAAGAGATTTCCCTGGGGTGCGCGGGCGAAAGAGATGTCGCGTTGGGCGCGCACATAAAGAGTAGTAGCGTCGGAGAATTTGTGATCCCAGCGGGCCAGCCAGGTATCTTCGTGAATGATGGACTGAGAAAGATGGGTAAAGTTGTCGAACTCGATGGGCAGGCCGCAAGACTGGCTACCGCTTGGGAAATCGGTGCAGGAATTCTTAAACGCAGCGTCGGGAAATACAAACTTTGGAGCGCATCCTACGCCGGCCAAAGCGGTGGCTGACGATTTGCGCCACGGAAAGGCCTGGAAAATCGCGCAGATTTTGGCAGCCTGCGGCCCGGTAAGCGCGGCTCGCTGTACATTTAGGTCGGGAACCGCGGCGGTCAAAACCACGCCCCCGTACTGACGCAGACCTTCATAGCTCAAGAAGAGGAAACTTTTGTTTTTGATAATGGGTCCGCCTGCGGTCAGGCCGTATTGCCCCATGCGAAACGGCGGCAGGAAAGGAGTTAGATTGCCGGTGGCCGGATCGGCCTGAAAGTCGGTGAAGTTGCGGGCGTCGAATACCGAATTGCGAAGATAGCCGAACACCGTTCCATGAATCTCATTTGTGCCGGACTTGGTAACGACATCGATTTGCCCGCCCGCTTGGGAACCGTATTCGGCATCGTACAGAGCAGAGCTGACCCGGTACTCCGCAATGGCATCCGGAGAAACCTGGAGGCGGACTTCGGCTTTCTGCGCCTGCTCCTGAATACCCGTGGCGTCAACACCGTCGTAAGAGAAGTTGTTGTCATCGCGAGCTCTGCCCGCAAAACGAATGGTGCGCTGGTCGCCGCCGCCATCATCCTGAGCCCAGGGGGCTAGCCTCGTCAGGGTCGCCCAATTCCGGCCATTAATGGGCAAGTTCGAGATTTGATCCGTCGCTATCACCGCGCTGCTCTCGGCCGAACTGCGCTCAACAGGCACGACGTCTGCGGTCACTTCGACTTTTTCCGAAGGGACACCAACCTCGAGCTGAACATCGAGCGTATGGGTTTCTCCCACCTGGAGCTGGATGCCCTCAATGGTCTTGGACTTAAAGCCGGAATTTGTTACCAGGACACTGTAGGTCCCTATAGCCAGCCCCGGAAAGCGGTAGAAACCTTCGGAGTTTGCGGAGCGCTCGCTGGTGATGCCGGTATCGTTGGCGGCAATTTGTACTTTGGCGCCGCTGATGACACCACCGCTGGCATCTTTCACGGTGCCTTCGAGCACGGCGCGGTCGGTCTGGGCGAGGCCGGGAGAAGCGAGACCCAGAACGAGCACCGCAAAAAAGAGAATACTGAAGATACTGAAGAGCTTCCTGGAAAATGCCATTTGCACACCCCCACGGGAAAACCGGAAAGGTTCTCCCACTGTCAGTTTGTAAGGACGCCGGAGAAAGGCCGGACCCCGACTGACGGTGTACCCCGGCCCCTGTTATTTGCGACAGGAATTGCTACAGGACGATGAATGGAATTTGAGAGGAAGTTTAAATCGCTTTAATTGCGGATTGTGGAAAACGGGAGGCTCAGTCCGGCTCAGCTTGAGAGCCAGGCAAAAAGGGTCGAGAGGGCGTACCGACTCCCAGCTCACATTTAGGCCTCAGCGGGCTTTCTCGGGCGCAGATAGTAGTGGATGGTGGGAGTGAAAATGAGCGACAAGACCATGGAGCTGAGCAAGCCGCCGATGACGGCGATGGCCAAAGGCTGAAGCATTTGCGAGCCCTGCCCGATGGCGAAGGCCAAGGGCAACATTCCGGCCACTGTGGCCAAGGCGGTCATGGCGATGGGACGAAGACGGCGCTCGCCGGCGCGGAGCATGGCATCCTCGGGCGAAAAGCCCAGGTCGCGGAAACGGTGCTCAGCATCGAGCAGCAGAATGCCGTTTTTGGCGACGATGCCGATGACCATAATCATGCCCATGAAGGAAGCGACATTGAACGTCGTGTTGGTAACCAGCAGCGCCAGGAACCCGCCGAAGGTGGAAAGAAGCGCTGAAGCCAGGATGGCTGAGGGCGCAGAAAAGGTACGAAATTCGAAGAGCAGCACAGTAAATAAAAGCAGAAGCGCCAGGAAGAGAACCATCAGCAAATCGCCGAAAGATTTCTGCTGTTCAGCGTACAGGCCGCCATATTCAATGCGGATGGAAGCAGGCAAATGCAGGTCGCGGATGGCTTTCTTGACGGCAGCCATGCCATTGCTGAAGTCCAAACCCTCAAAGCGAGCGGTGACCTGAACCAGCCGCTGGAGATTCTCGCGGCGAATTTCGGTTTCGCCCGGATCAACGCTCATAGTGGCCAAGGATCCGAGAGTGGCGGTGCGGCCGGTCGAGCTGGTGAGCAGCGTGTTGCTCATGCTATCCAGAGAAGAGCGGCTCTGATCGGGGAAGCGAACGCGAATGGTGTAGGCCCGATCGTTGAGAATGACGGGAGTGGCAGCCGGCTCGCCTTCGAGAACAGCCGAGGCGTTCAGAGCCACTTCCTCAGGAGTGAATCCGGCGCGAGCAGCCACGGTAGGGTTGACCTGGTAAGTGACGGCCGGGCCGCTGACGGTATTTTCGATGCCGTTGAGAACGTCAACAACGCCTTTAATCTTGCCGATGGCGTCGGCGACCCTCGGGGCAGTGTCGTTCAAGAGTTTGCCATCTTGTGAGAAGAGCTTGATAACGACGGGCTCGGGAGCGCTGCTTAAATCGCCGATCATGTCCTGAAGGAGTTGGACGAATTCGACGTCGGCCGCCGGTTCGCTTTGTTTGATCTGCGACCGAACGTCAGCAATGACTTCCTGGACGCTGCGGTGGCGTTTGCTTTTCAGTTTAACGGTGAAGTCACCGTTGTTGGCTTCGGTGACAGCGGCCAGACCGAGCTGCAAGCCGGTGCGGCGAGAAGTGTTTTCCACTTCCGGCGTGGCGCGCACGATCTGCTCGATATGTAACAAAATGCGGTTGGACTCAGCAAGGGAGCTGCCCGGGGGAGTGTAGTAATCCAGAATGAAGCCGCCTTCATCCATCTCCGGCAGCAGGCCAGTGTTGAGATAGTAGTAGCAAACACCGGATAGAATGATGATGACGGCTGAGCTTGCGGCCAGCATCCAAGGCTGCTTCAGAACGGCACGCATCACGCGCAAATAGAAATGAACGATGCGTCCAAAGAAGCCGGAAAGGTGCGCTTCTTCGGCGGCAAGCAGCGAGGCCATGTCGAGACCAGTTTCAGCGGAAGGGGCGGGACCCTCCGCGGCTTCCTTGCGGCGCACGAGGTACTGGCTGAGAGTAGGAGTCCAGGAAAGCGCCAGGAGCAGCGAGGTAAAGAGCGCGACGGTCATGGTGACGGCGAGGGCGCGGAAGAACGAACCGGTGACGCCGGTAATGGAAATGAGGGGGAGGAATACAACGATAGGAGTAATCGTCGAGCCGATCAGGGGTATGGTCAATTCGCGAAGGGCACTTTGAATGGCCTGGAAGCGAGTTTGGCCGGCGTCTCGGTGCAAGACGATGTTTTCAAGGACGACGATAGCATCATCGATGACCAAACCGACGGCAGCGGCGAGGCCGCCGAGGGTCATCAGGTTGAAGCTTTGGCCGGTGGCTTTCAAAACGATAAAAGTAATCAGCAGGGTGACGGGGATGACCAATCCGGCGACGAACGACGTGCCCCAGTCGCGCAAGAAGAGCACGAGAATGATGGAAGAGAGCACGATTCCAAGAAGAACGGCATCGCGGACGCTGGCGATGGAATCGTGGACGATGGTCGACTGGTCGTAGAACGGCTCGAGATGCACGCCCGGAGGAAGAGTCGGAGTCAGCTCCTGGATTAAGGCGTGGACTTCGTTGGCCACGTCGAGGGTGTTGCTTTCCGGCTGGCGATTGACGTTGATTAGTACGGCGGGTTTGCCGTTGGCGGTGACGATGGTGTAGACGGGCGCGACAGAAGGAGTGATGGCGGCAATGTCGCCAAGGCGAATCGGAACTCCGGTGGGCGAATTCTTGACAACGATTTGACCAATCTGCTCGGGAGTGCGCACCTGGCCGCTGACGAGCCCGAGAACAAGTTGATGATCGTGCTCGATCAAACCGGGCGAATCGATCAGGTTGGTGCGGCGGATGGCATCGAGAATGTCGGGTATCGTGATACCAGCTACTTGAAGGCGCGCGGGCTCGGGCATTACTTGGAATTCGGGAACACGCCCGCCCTGGACGATCACCGTGGCGACCCCATCGAGTCGGTTAAGCCGAGGCTTCAGGTCATAAGTGGCGATTTCCCAGAGCCTGTTTTGCGGAACAGTGTCGGAGGTCAGGCTATAGGCGATGATGGGGAAAACCGCGAAAGTCATGCGGTGGGTTTCCACTTTGGCGGTTGACGGAAGGTCCGCTTGCAAACGGGCGACGGCGGCATCGACGCGCTGGAGGGTCAGAATCATGTCGGACTTCCAGTCGAAGAATAGGTCCACTTCGGCGGAGCCTCGGCTGGTAATGGAAGTGACCTTCTGAAGGCCGGGAACGCTGTTTACGGCTTCTTCGATGNGGGCGAGTGATGGTGACGAGCATCTGATCGATGGGCATGACCCCGTTGTCGACACCAACCACGATGCGCGGGAAGTCGGTACTTGGAAAAACGGAGACGGGGATGCTGATAGCGAGGTAGCCACCAATTAGCGCCAGGCTGATGGTCAAGAAGAGTACAGGACGCGAAAGCCTGTGGAACCAGGGAGCTTGCGGCTTGGGATCTGACGCTGCGCCGGCATTGGAAATTGGAGGAAGAGCATCCATGCGCGCTTACTCCTTTTCCTTATCCTTGTCCGCGGCTTTGGCGGAGCCGGCGGACTTGGCGTCTTTCTTGTCGGCCTTCTTCGTGTCTTTCGCGTCCTTAACATCGTCTTGCTTGCCGTTGTCCTTGTCGCCTTTGTCGGCCGCTTCCTTGTCCTCGGCGCCCGGCTTTTCGACCTTGATTTGCGTGTTGTCGGGGAGGCCGTAGCCGCCGCTCGTGATGATGGGATCGCCGACGTTGACGCCGCTGAGAATCTGGGCGTCCTCGCTGTTCTTAACGCCGACATGCACAATCTTCTGATGGGCTTTCTCGTCGGAGCCTGCCAATACGACGTAGTCAGCTCCTTGATCATTTTTGAAAACAGCGCTGGCTGGGACGACGATGGCGTCCTTAACGGTTTTAGCAGTCATCGCGACCTGGACGGTCATGCCGGGTTTGAGGGCGGGATTTGGTTTTGCGGCTTCGACCCAAATTTCAATGGTCGTGCTGCCCGGGTCCAACGCAGGGCTCACCTTCGAGACACGGCCCTTGATCGGATCGTCTAGACCCGGAACCTTCAGTTGCGCAGGATCGTCCTGCTTAAGCGCAGCCGCTTCCGAATACGGAACATGAGCCTTGGCAATGATGCGGTTCAGGTTCATCACGGTAAGAATGGGCTGATTGGCGGTAGCCGTTTCTCCCGCGTAGAGTGGCCGGTCTGTGACAACGCCATCGATGGGGCTGCGAATCACGGAATAACTGAGTTGCGCTTCTGCATTCTGCATCTGCCCTTTAGCCGAATCTAGCGATCCGTGCGCGGCCTTAAGGGCTTGCTCCCTGCCTAGCCGCTTCAAGTCGGCAAGTACTTTCTCAGCCTCTTCGTATGCAGCCTTAGCCTGAGCCAAAGCCACAGCGGCGGCATCCAAATCGCGCTGCGGAAGGGCACCCTGCTGAAACAGCTCCTTTCGGCTGTCATAAACTCTCTGCTGCGCGTCGAAAGCCGTTTTGGCTGCGGCAGCATCGAGCTCAGCTTTTTGAACCTGCTGTGGAATGGAGGCATCCACAGAAGTTTTGTACGTAGCATCCGCTTGTTCAAAGTTCCCTTTGCTCGCCTGGGCCTGACCTTCCAGGTCCTTGTTTTCCAATATGGCCAGAATCTGCCCCTTCTTTACAGGATCGCCACGCTGCACTTTAAATTCGGTAATCGGGGCCGTAATCTTGGGGGAGATCGTAGCTTGTTCGAGCGGATAGACGACGGCTTCCGCGGAAACCACTTGGGAAATTGTTTCGCGCCCGGCTGGCGTGGTCTGCACAGAGACAACGGGTTCTTGCTCTTTTGCCCCACCTCCGCATCCAGCGGTCAGAAGGAAGAGCGCGGCGAGCGACGCGGCTAAAACAGAAGATTGGTTGCTGAGTTTTGTACGTCGAATCATGGCTGTTCTCGTTCTCATGGAGTTGTGAGCACTCCCGTTAAAGTTTGCAAATTGGCGAGAGCGACGCGATAGCGCACCGCGCCGTCTTGATAGGCGGCGTTGGATAGGGCATAGGTCGTTTGGGCGTCGACAACCTCGAGGACCGTTGCTTCGCCACCTTTGTAGCGGAGAGTGGTGAGGCGCAAGCTATCGGCAGCGAGTTCGGCAGAACGGCTGAGGCCGGCAAGTTCGCTCAGTGCGGTGTCCGCCTCGGCGTAGAGCGATTGGATTTCCGCGAGCAGCTTGCGCTGAGCGAAGGAAAGTTCGCGCTGGGCCTGGTCGTGGCGAAGCTGGGCTTGTTTGACGCGGCTCTGTGTAGCGCCCCAATTCCAAATCGGAATGTTCAATGTGGCGCTGGCGGAAGAGCCCAAGTTTGAGAGAGCTCTGCCGTTAACACTAACTCTGCTGTTCACGCCAAAGTTTGCGGCGTCGATGCCGTACCAATAGTCGAGGCCGAGCGACGGCAGGTACGCGGCCCGCGCGGCGAGAACGTCGCTGCCAGCCGCCTTGGCCGCTTCCAGCGCCGCGCGAACGTCCGGGTTCTCCTGGGCGGCGCGCTGCTGAACCTCTGCCAGAGTAGGAAGCGGAATACTGGCGTGCAAATCGTCGGCAATTTCGAAATTGTCGTTGAAGTCGGGGAAGATGAGCACCGCGAAATCGAGGCGCGCATTCAGAAGGCCAAGTTGCGCTTCCTGAAGCTGGCGGCGGCGGTCCTGGGCTTGCAGTTCGGCTTTGATGACGTCGGAATGCGCGACTTCACCCCCTTTTTCAAGTTCCTGAGTCAGCTTCAGAAAATTTTCACCTTCTTCGGCCGCCTTGCGCGCGGTCTCGAGCTTCTGTTGCGCAGCAGCGACGGCAAAATAGCCCTGAACGACGGTAACCACGAGGCCGCGGGAAGCAATTTCTGCGCGAGCCCGGGCTGCAGCTGCGGCTGCAGAAGCCCGGCGAAAAGCAGCTACGCCGGCAAGGTCGATGGATTCATGAATGTTGGCTTGGCTGATGTACTCATGGATTTGGTTGTTCGCGATGAAGATGACAGGAACCCCCGTCTGATTGGCTAGCGCAGCCGGCGCGCCTTGCGTGTAGAGCGCCTGGTTATCGTACGTGACGCTGGGGAGCAGAGCGGTGCCGGCTTGCCATCGATCTTGGCGCGCAAGACCGGCATCAGTCTGCGCCGCCTGGAATTGCACGCTGTTCTTGCGCGCGAGGTTCAGCGCGTCCTGAAGCGTCAGGCGCAGCGGCGCAGAGGCCGTGGCGCCAGTTTGCTGTTGCGAAGGAGTAGCCGCTGGGGTCTCTACCGGCGCTTTAGGCGCGGGAGTGTCGGGCTGCTGCCCAAAGCTCGGTCTCACAGAAACGGCGAGCACAGCTCCCAAAGCCAAGATGGCAGAAAAATGCGCGCGGATGATTTTCACGGCGTCTCTCTCAAAAATTCAGTTCAAATGAAAGGCTAGCGACGGCGAGATAAACGGAGGATTAACGCTACTCCGAGAGAGATTTGGCTGCCGGAACTGGGAGGAAGGCAGTGAAAATGCTGCCGCTAGCGTCGGACCGGGTCAGCTCGAGACGCCCGTTGTGGGCTTCGGCGATCCAGCGGGCAATGGAAAGACCGAGGCCGGCGCCGCCGCCGTCAGTTTCCGCGCGCGATCTCGCTTTGTCGGCGCGAAAGAAACGTTCGAAGATGCGCGGCTGCAATTCGAGAGGAATGCCGGGACCAGTGTCAGAGAAACTGAGAGCATATTGATTGCGGATGAGCTTGCAGGAAACGGTGACGCGGCCGCCTTCGGGGGTGTACTTGATGGCGTTGTCGAGGAGATTGAGAATCATGCGACGGATCAGAGTCTCATCGCCGCGGATGGGCGATTCCTCAGCAGGTTCAGCGGCAAGCGTGATTTTTTTCGCGAGTGCCAAGCTGCGCGCGGAATGGACGCAATCCGCGACCAGCTCATCCAGGTAGAAATCGCGAGGCTCGAGCGGATATTGGCCGGCATCGGCGCGCGTGAGTGTAAAGAGGTCATCGACAATGTGTGTGAGCCGTTGCGCTTCGCTATGCAGCACCGCTAGGGAGTCGCGATACTCTTCCGGCGGCCTGGATTTCTGCGACAAAGCCACTTCCGCCTCGCCGCGAAGGATTGCCACTGGCGTGCGCAGTTCATGCGAGGCGTCGGCCATGAAACGCCGCTGACGTTCGAACGATTGATCCAGGCGGTCGAGGAGATCATTAAACGAGCGCGCCAGGTGGCCCAATTCGTCTTTTTCGTTTCGAACGGCGAGGCGTTCGTGGAGCGTTGCCGCGCCAATATGTCCTGCTTGTGTGGCCATCTCGACGACCGGGGCAAGACTCTTGCGGGCGAGGAAATAGCCTCCGGCGCTGGCAAGTAAAACGGCGATGGGAATGGCCCAAGCGAATGTCGCCTTAATCTCTTCCAGCATTTCGCGTTGAGGATGCAAAGAGCGCAAGACCATGAGCGTGTAACTTTGCCCATTCACGGGGAAATGCCGAGAGTAACCCCGAAAGCCGGCCTTCTCCGCTTTCACGTTTTGATAGAGAGCGTCGTCACGCAAAGCGGCCTGGGCAAACTTCCGAAATGAGGGTGATGAGAAGAAATCGGCAGAGACCGACTCAGGAGCAACTTTCGCGGAAGGCAGGTCGAGAGACGTGAGAAAAAGGCTGCCCGAGGGGTCAAGCACGGCGAAGACATGATCGCGAAAACGATGTTCGGCAATGGCGACTTCCGTCGCATTCTTCAGGGAATCTGGGCCTTTTTGGTCCTCGAGCTCGGCATCGAGGGTAGTGAGAAAAGCGCTCGAAAGCTCGACCAAGTCGCTATCGGAGCGTTGGACGGTATACTGCCAAAAGACAAAATAGCTGGCGGCAGCGAGCACAACGAGCACGAGCGCGAGAACCGCCGTGTACCAGAGAGTGAGCCGGACGCGGACGGATTCAAGCATGACTTTTCCTGGCGGGAGCGCTTGGCTTGCCGCGTGGCGCGCGCGCTGCCTGCGGCTCTTGCGGCTCGGCGGCCAGGCTTTCCTCACCGGGGCCGAGGACGTAGCCAGCGCCCCGACGCGTATGGACCAGAGGATGCGCGGAGCCAGCGTCGATCTTGCGGCGCAAACGATTGATGTAGACCTCGATCAGATTGGAGAACGGATCGAAAGTTTCGTCCCAGACATGCTCTGCAATTTCCGCACGGCCCACGACTCGCCCGACGTTGCGCGCCAGGAATTCGACGAGCGCGTACTCCTTCGCCGTGAGAGGAATGTTGCGCCCCGCGCGGGAGATAGTTTGCGCTGCGGTATCCAACACGAGATCGGCGACGACGATTTTTGGTAGGCGCAACTCGCCGGAGCGTCTCATGAGGGCGCGGAGACGTGCGAGCAATTCGCGGAATTCGAAGGGCTTCGTCAAGTAGTCGTCTGCGCCATGATCCAGGCCGGTGATGCGGTCTTCGACGGCGTCGCGCGCGGTGAGCATCAGGATGGGCATGCGCTTGCCGGATTTGCGCAGTTCGCGGCAAACCTCGAAACCGTCGCGGCCAGGGAGCATCACATCGAGGATGATGAGGTCGTAGGTGTTTATGTCCGCTTGGTAAAGAGCGTCGTCCCCGTTGGTGGCAATGTCTACGGCGTAGGCTTGCTCGCGAAGGCCTTTGGCCACAAAACGAGCGATGCGAGAGTCGTCCTCGACTAGAAGTACCCGCATATCTTCATAATACGGCAACTCAAGGGAAACAGAAGCGCGTGTAGCGACGGCCTTCTGCTTGNAGCGACGGCCTTCTGCTTGCCCTGAGCTTCGAAGGGAGGCAGGCTCTTGGCCTCGATGAGTACGCTGCTGTAAGAGTGTCTTTGCAAGCTTGCAGTGTAGAATCTCGTCCGGTTGTTCTGGATAGCGGGACTAAGAGTCAAAATGGCTGAATCCATCGCAGAGGTTTACTCGGCTCTACGGCACAAGTTCAGGGGGGATTTGCTGCGACCGGGGGAAGCGCAGTACGAAGACGCGCACCGGATTTGGAACGGCATGGTGGCGCGCACTCCCGGATTGATTGCCCGCTGCGTGGATGCTTCGGACGTGCAAGCAGCCGTTCGAACCGCTGCCAAAGCCGGCGTGGTGACAGCAATCCGCTGTGGTGGTCACAGCTTGGCAGGGTTTGGTACGTGCGAAGGCGGATTGGTAATCGATCTTTCGCGCATGCGCAATGTCGAGGTCAATGCACAAACTCGCCGTGCACGATTTGAGGGCGGCTGCCTGCTCGGCACGATTGATTCCGCCACGCAAGAGGCTGGCCTCGCCTTTCCTGCTGGGGTTGTTTCTCACACTGGCGCTGCGGGCCTGGTCCTGGGAGGCGGCACGGGCTGGTTGAATCGTCTTTACGGGCTGTCTTGCGACAACGTGGAAGGCTTTCGTGTGACCCTTGCTGATGGGTCGGTTGTGCAAGCCAACACCAAGGAGAACGCCGATTTGTTTTGGGCTTTGCGCGGAGGCGGCGGAAACTTCGGCGTGGTAACGGAATTTGAAGTGAAGCTTCATCCTGTTACCTCCGTTCTGTTTGGCTCGGCACTGTGCGTGGGTGAAGATATTCCTCGAATATTGGAACGCTGGCGGGAGTTCATGCCGGAAGCGCCTGACGAATTCCGATGGGGAATTTCCCTGACCATTGCGCCCGACGCGAAAAATGTTCCAGCCAGTGTGCGGGGGCGTCTTGTGGCGAGCCAGTCGATGATTTGGGTTGGCAGCGCCGAGGAAGGCCGGCCTTACCTGGACCGCATTCTTTCTTTCGCGAATCCCGTCGCGGTGACCAAGAAAGAGCTTTCCTTTCTCGAGTTGCAAACCATAGCGGACAGTGAATTTCCCCACGGCCGCAGGTACTACACAAAGTCTGGCTACATGAGGGCCCTCGACGATTGGGTCATCCACCTCATGATAGAAGCGCTGGATTCCATTCCTTCACCTACGACGCAGATCGAGCTTTCTTATTTAGGTGGAGCGGCGGCGCGCGTTGGCGCGGCAGAGACCGCGTTTGGCGATCGCAGTTCGCCGTTTATCGTGAACCTGCTTGGGAACTGGTCGGATCCGGCGCAGGATGACGCCAATGTTTTGTGGATTCGGAAGCTTTTCGCCAAGCTGAAGCCCTCCATGACGCCAGGGGTGTACGTTAATTTCATGAGTGGCGACGAACAGGATCGTGTCCCGGAAGCTTACCGTGATCGCTGGGACCGTTTGGTGGCCATCAAAACCAAATACGACCCAGACAACTTTTTCCGATTAAACCAAAACGTTCCGCCATTGAGCATGCAGGCGAGCCATCCGCGCATTTGAACCGAAACGATTCCATACGCTGATCGTCAAAGATGATGGTCGGCGTGTCTCCTGTCTGTAATTTGCTTACTAAGGTGTAGAATTTCGTGCGGCCCGTACCGCGGATTAGAGACCTCGCCTTGGGCGGCCTCTCCGGTGGATCCATCGGGAAAAATCCTTTTTCAGAAGGGAGCACCATGCTGAGCCGCAGACTGAAAACGGTTGTGCTTTCATTCGTTGGATTGCTGATTTGCGCTTTGCCAGGGCGCGCGCAGACCAAGCTGCTGCGATTCCCCGATATTCATGACGACAAAGTGGTTTTCACCTATGGCGGAGACTTGTGGCTGGCTTCCACTGCGGGCGGGTTGGCGACGCGGCTGACGGCGCATGCGGGCCTCGAGCTATTTGCCAAGTTTTCTCCGGACGGCAAATGGATTGCGTTCACCGGGCAATACGACGGCGACGAACAGGTCTATGTGATTCCAGCAACTGGAGGAGTTCCCAAGCGGCTCACCTATTACCCCACGCGCGGGCCGCTGCCACCGCGCTGGGGCTATGACGACCAGGTGTATGGCTGGACGCCCGACGGCAAATCCGTCTTCTTCCGCTCGTTGCGCGATCATTTCGATTTAGGCGATTGCCAACTGTACACAGTTCCAGTGGATGGCGGCTTGCCAAAGCCCCTGCCGATGCCGTTTTCGGGCGCCGGCGATTTTTCTCCTGATGGCGCGAAGATGGTCTATTCCCCGCTGTTTCGGGACTTCCGCACCTGGAAACGCTACTCGGGCGGGTGGGCCCAGCAGCTCTACCTCTTCGACCTCAAAACGCACGCGGCAGAAAAAATCACCGACGACCCGCGCAGCCATCGCGATCCCATGTGGGTGGGCAACAAGATTTACTATGCCTCGGACAAAGACGACACGCTCAATCTCTACGTTTATGACCCCGCGACGAAAACGACAGAGCAAGTGACGCACAGCAAGAAATGGGATCTTCGCTGGCCCAGCACCGATCACAAAAACCAGATTGTCTATGAGATGGATGGCGAGCTGAATATTCTGGACACCAGGACTGGCCAATCGAAACACATTTCCATCGAAGTTCCCACGGATGCGCTGGCGATGCGGCCATCGCATGTCTCCGCAGCAAGGCAAATCGAGGACGCGCGCTTAAGCCCGAAAGGGGAACGAGTGGTTATGGTAGCACGCGGCGATGTGTTCACCGTGCCGATTGAGAAGGGCCCGACGCGCAATCTGACCAATTCCTCGAATGCGCACGATAAGTGGGGACGCTGGTCGCCTGATGGAGCCAAGATCGCTTTTATCTCGGACCTCGATGGCGAGGATGAAGTCTATTTGATCAATCAAGACGGCTCCGGAAAGCCGGAGCAGTTGACGCATGGATTCAAAGCCATGCTTTATGCGCCGGAGTGGGCTCCCGACGGCAAGCGGCTCGCCTTTGCGGACAAAGACGCCAAGCTTTACGTTCTGACTCTCGATGACAAAAAAGTCGCGCAAGTGGCGCAAGATCCGCGCGGTTTCCTGCGCGACTACGTTTGGTCCGCTGACGGCGGCCACATCGCTTTTACGATGGGCAATCCCAATGACTTTCGCTCCGTTTACATCTGGAGTGTCGCCGATGGCCAGGTTCATCGCGTGACCAGCGAATTCTTTGATGCGGAAGAGCCGGCTTGGGATCGCGAGGGAAACTACCTCGATTACGTCAGCGCTCGCCAGTACGCGCCGCAAATAAGCCGAATCGAATGGAACTTCGCGGGCAATCGCAACTACGGAATTTTCGCGGTGGCGCTGCGCAAGGACGTGAAAAATCCCTTCCCGCCGGAAAGTGACGAGGTGACGATCTCCAAAGAAGGGGAAAAGCCAGCTGGAAGCGAAAAGGGGAAGACCGAAGAGAAGAAAGAAGAGAAAAAGAAGGAATACATCAAGATCGATTTCGATGGCCTGAGCGACCGCGTGACGCGAGTGCCCGTCGAGGCAGACAACTACCGAGGTCTCGTGGTAACAAAGGACTATCTGGTTTATGCGAAGGGCGGAGCGTTTTTCTACGGGCGAGACTCGTTCCCGCCCTCGTCCCTTGTCTTGTTTTCTTTCAAGGATCGCAAGGAAAACACGCTTGCGGAGAACATTCGTGGGTTCACGGTTTCGGAGGATGGGAACAAAGTTTTGGTGCGCGACGAGCACGGCTTCAAACTCTATGACGTCAAACCGGAGGGGAAGGCCAACCCCAAGACGGTCTCGACCGACGGCCTCATGGTCGATCGCGTGCCGCAACAGGAGTGGGCGGAAATCTTCAATGAAGTCTGGCGGCGCTACCGTGACTTTTTCTACGTGAAGAACATGCATGGGTACGACTGGGAAGCGTTGCGGCAGCAGTACCGGCCGCTGGTGGATTATGTGACACACCGCTCCGATTTGAATTACGTGCTGGGCGAAATGATTGCCGAGCTCAGCGTCTCGCACGCTTACATCGATGGTGGCGACTTCGAAATTCCGCGGCGGCCGCAAGTGGCGCTGCCTGGCGCGCGATTCGAATTGGACACCGCTTCGGGCCGCTATCGCATCAGCAAAATCTTTCGCGGACAAAATGAAGAAGAAACCTATCGCGCCCCGCTGACGGAAGTAGGCGTGGATGTGAAAGAGGGCGACTATGTTCTGGCCATCGATGGCCAGGAACTCACCGCGAAGGACAATCCCTACAAGTTTCTACTGGACAAGGCTAATCGGCCGGTGCAGCTCACGGTCAATTCAAAGCCGACGATGGAAGGCTCGCACCAAACCAGCTATAGGCCTATCACCTCGGAGCGCAATCTAATCTATCTCGATTGGGTCGCGCACAACCGCGAAGCCGTTGCGAAGGCCACCGGAGGCCGCGTCGGCTACATCCATATTCCCGATATGGGAGCCGAAGGAATCAGCGAATTCATCAAAACTTATTATCCGCAGATTCGCAAGGAGGCCTTGATTGTAGATGTGCGCGGCAACGGCGGCGGCAACGTGTCTCAGATGCTGATCGAACGGCTCCGCAAAGAATTATTGGGCACGGAGTTCGACCGCCTGGATCAGCAAACGGGCACGTATCCCGAGACGACGTTCTATGGTCCGAAAGTATGCTTGATCAACGAGACTTCCGCTTCGGACGGCGACATTTTCCCATACATGTTCCGGCAAGCAGGCCTGGGGCCGCTCATCGGCAAACGCACCTGGGGTGGGGTCATTGGCATTACTGGACGTGGGCCGCTGCTCGATGGCGGCCAGGTATTTGTGCCTGAGTCGGGTACGGCCTCCGCAACCGGGAATTGGGTGATTGAGGGCCACGGCGTCGATCCGGATATCGTGGTGGAGAACGATCCTGCGGCGGTCATAGACGGCCTCGACCAGCAATTGGAACGTGGCATTGCCGAAGTCATGAAAGCGCTCAACGCCAATCCGAAGAAGCTGCCATCGCGTCCGGCGGACCCCGTTAAAACGCCTAAGCACTGAAACCATGAGGAGCGGCGAGCTTTGCTCTCTGCCGCTCAGCTAATCTCACGAATCGATTAGTCCTGCGAACGCATGGGAGATCGCCGGTCTGAAGACCGGTGACTACAACTTGCGATTGCGGCGGGGTTTTGTTTTGGCGGGGCGGATTTTGCGCAGGGCGGCGTTGTCAGCGCGATGGCAGGCGCGCCACATGTACCAACTGGCGACAGTGCGATACGGCCGCCAGCGTTCGCCAAAAGCCAGAAGCTCCTTCGGCTTAGGCTTGTGCTTTTTGCCGTAAGTGATGGCCCAGCCTTTCTGTACGCCAAGGTCGTGGATGGGGAGAACGTCGGGGCGGCCGAGGCGGAAAATCAGGAACATTTCAACGGTCCAGGCGCCGATGCCGCGAACGGAGACGAGACGCTTGACGAGCTCGTCGTCAGAGAGTTGATGAGCTTGCTCGAGAGTGGGAACGACTCCTTCGATGGTTTTTTTGGCCAAGTCTTTCATCGCGAGGATTTTGGCGCCGGAGAGGCCCGCTTTGCGGAGAGCGGGGTTGCGGAGCTTGAGCATTTGCTCGGGCGAGGGCGGGCGGCCATTGCCGCTGAGCGCCCTCACGCGATCGAAGATAGTCGCGGCGGCTTTGCCGGAAATAGATTGGTAGGCGATGGATTCCAAGAGCGCTTCGTAGGGGCTGTGGTTGTCCGTAAAGCGCAATTGGAATGGAACGGTGTTGGCGATGAGCTCCGCGAGCTTCTCGTCGCGTGCGGCAAGATGAGAAGTGGCGGCCGACAAATCGAAAGGGAGCGACGGTGGCGTGGCCATAGCCAAGGTAGATTAGGACAAACGAAAGAAAAGAGGAAGAAGACGAAACGCGGAGGCGCAGAGCCTGCAGAGGAATCGCGGAGACCATGTGCTAGGATTACGCGCTTATGCAGACGGGAATTATTGGATTGCCGCAGGTGGGGAAGACGACGCTGTTCCGGATTTTGACGAAGGCGCACGTCGATGCGAAGGCCGGCCAGGCAACACACGTCGGCGTCGCAAAAGTACCGGAGCCACGGCTCCTGGAACTAGCGAAGCTATACAACCCGAAGAAGATTACGCATGCGACGGTGCAGTACGTGGATTTGGGCGGGATGCAGAAGGAGCGAATGCGGGATGCGCTGGCGTCCCTCCGGGAGGTGGATGCGATTGCGCACGTGATTCGCGTGTTCGAGGATCCGAGCGTGCCTCATGAAGGGAGCATCGACCCGCTGCGCGATGCGACGAACTTGGAACTGGAATTGATTTTGTCGGATCACGAGCAGATCGAAAGACGGCTGGAGCGGCTTGAGAAAGATTTGAAGAAGAAAAGAGATGCCGCTCAGGAGCACGAGAAACACGTTTTGGAGAAGTGCAAGGCTCATCTGCAAGCCGAGAAGCCGCTGCGCGAACTCGAGTTGACGCCGGAAGAGAAGAAATCGATTAGCGGCTTTCTGTTCTTGTCGCAGCGGCCGATGCTGTTTGTGCTGAATCTTGGCGATGAAGAAGCGGGAGAATTGGCGACTGCAGTCGAGGGGCACAAGCTAAGCGCATTGCAGGGAAGGCCCAACACGGCGGTAGTGGCCGTGTGCGGGAGGCTAGAGGCAGAGCTGGCGGAGATGGAGGAGCAGGAAGCGGCGGAGCTGCTGGCTTCTTATGGCTTAAAGGAGCCGGGCCTGAACCGGCTGATTCGCGCGACATACGACCTGATGGGATTGATTCAGTTTTTTACGGCGGGGGAGCCGGAAGTGCGGGCGTGGACGATTCGAAAAGGAACGACTGCGGTGAAAGCGGCGGGAGAAATTCATAGCGATATCGAGAAGGGGTTTATACGCGCGGAAGTGGTGCGATGCGAGGATTTGCTGGCGGCGGGCAGCCTGGCGCATGCGCGCGAAAAGGGCCACGTCAAATTGGAAGGAAAAGAGTACGTCGTGCAAGAGGGGGACGTGATTCTGTTTCGACATTCCGGATGAAGAGTCGACAGCCGACAGCCGAACCACGATTACACAAGGTTCGTAGCAGTAGGCGAAGTTCTAATTCTTTTTGTCTCTTCTACTGTCGGCTGTTGGCTGTCGGCTGACAACAAGCGGCTCTGAACTATGTCATGGGGCATGTCATGGGGCATGATGTCACATTTCGGACGGGGCTAGCAGCGGGGCTGGGACTCGTCGCGGCGGCCGGGAACCTGATTGGCGGGTACTTTGTCGTGCGGAAGGATTGGTCGCGGCAGTTTCTTCAGTACTTTCTCGCCCTGGGCGCCGGGTACATGCTGGCGGTGGCTTTTCTGGATGTGATTCCTGAATCGATTCGCCTGAGCGGCGAGAGTGCGCTGCTTTTTGTGCTCATCGGATTTTTTATTGTGCATTTGTTCGAGCACACGATTGCGCCCCATTTTCACTTTGGGGAAGAGACACATCTTGAGGAAGTGAGCCATCACCACGCGCGGAATACCGTGCTGCTGGGTTTAACCATTCACACTTTTTTCGACGGCGTGGCAATCGCGGCCGGGTTTCTGGTTTCGACCTGGCTGGGAGCGGTCATTTTTGTGGCGGTATTCCTGCACAAGTTGCCGGAGGGCTTCACGGTGTCGTCAGTGATGTTGGCGAGCGGCATGGGGCGGCGCAACGCAATTCTCGCGGCGGGGTTATTAGGGGCGGCGACGCTGCTAGGTGTCTTGCTGACCAGTTCCTTGCAGGGACAATTGAAGTATGCCTTGCCGCTTTCCGGAGGCGTTACGACGTATGTGGCAGCGACAGATCTGTTGCCGGAGGTGAACCGGGAGCCGAACTGGCGGATGGCATTGCTGGTGTTCGTGGGTGTCGCTAGTTTATTGATAATGCAGCACTTATTTCATGTTTGAGCCCTGTGAACAGACCGGCCCAAAGCCTGTCATCTAGACACAGCACGTGCGGTGTGTAAAAACGCGCTAGTGACTGGTTCTTCCCGCCCGCCCACGGCAACTTTCTGATAGCAAATGGGTTTGATACAGTGTGGCGGCTATGGCCAGGTCGGACGTCCAACTGATGCTGGACGTGAAGGCGGGCGANTGAGCAGTCGTTCGCCCTTCTCCTCCAGCGCTACAGGAGTCCTTTGGTCAACTTCCTCTACCGCATGGTTCGGGTGCGGGAGGAGGCGGAAGACCTAGCTCAGGAAGTGTTTCTGAGGGTGTACCGCGCGCGCAAGGACTATGTGCCAAGCGCGAAGTTCACCACCTGGCTCTTCCGGATTGCGACCAACCTGGCGCTGAATTCGGTCCGGGACCACCGCTACCAGCGAATGGAAGTCTCACTGGATGCCCCGGTGACGGTTGATGCGGAGGAAGGCGATGAGAAGGCGCTGGATGTCGCAGAGAAGCACCCGAACATCGAAGAGCATCTCGTTGAGGAAGCGCGGCGCAAGATGATCCGGCATGCGATTGACAAGCTCCCGGAAAAACAGCGCGCTGCCGTGCTTCTGCACAAGTACCAAGAGCTGGACTACAACGAGATTGCCAAGATTTTGGAATGCTCGGAGAGCGCATTGAAATCCCTGCTCTTCCGCGCATACGAAACGCTGCGAGTGGAACTCGCCCCCCTCGTGGCGCAGCAAGCGAAGCAGGAGACCCAGGGCAGAGAAGGAAGACAGTCATGAGTTGCGCTCGGATGGAAAACAAGATTCTGCCGTATGTGGATGGGCGGCTGAAAGAGAGCGAACGGCTGGAGATGGAGAAGCATCTCGCAGTGTGCGCGGCGTGCCGCCTGCGCGTGAATGCGTTTCGCGCCGTGGGCAGCCTGCTGGAGGAACTGCCGCAGATTGAGCCATCGGCGGCGTTCGACGCGCGAGTGCGCGCACGCGTGGCAGCGGAGCCCGTCAAGCAGAGCTGGTGGGTGTGGCTCACACCGTCGCCGCGCGTGGCTTTTGTTGCGTCCATGCTGTTGCTCGCGACTGTGTGGATTGGGTATGAATCCAAGCCCGCGCTGCCGTGGGCGAATATAAAGGAAGCGGACGCACAGATGATGCAGGACATGCCAGTGCTGGAAGATCAGGATGTGATCTCGAATTTCGAGCCGCTGAAAGAACTACCGCCGCCCGTGCAAGCGGACGAAACGGATCAGAGCAATCAGCCGGACCAAACGATGTAAGGTGCGATGAGACTGCGTTTCCAATTCGCCGGATGGTTGATGGGCTTCGCGATGTGCGGGGCGCTGGCCACGCCTTGCGTGGGGCAGAGAAGCCATAATCCGCCGCCGCAGCGACAAGTCACGAGGCAGGACCGCCCGCAGCCGAAGCCGCAGAGGCAGGAGCGTCAGAAGGAGAATGCCAACCGGCCGCCTAGGAACGCGGAGCGGCCTCCGGCAAATGCGAATCGTCCGCCTGACCGTTCCAATGAGGCTGGGACGAGGAATACGCCACGCGAAAATCCTGCAGTGCGGCCTCAGCCGGGAACTGGAACTCAGGGGCAGTGGGTCGAGAGGATGCGTTCGATGACGCCGGCGCAGCGGGATAGGTTTTACCAGAGCAGCCCGGCGTTTCGCAACCTGCCGCCGGAGAAACAAAACAGCATCCGCCAACAATTCAACCGATGGGATCGAATGACTCCGCAGCAGAGGGCTGATCAAATCGAACGGGAACGCATCTGGGGACAATTGACCCCGGAACAGAAAGCTCACATCAGGAATGACGTGTTACCCGTGTGGCGGCAGATGCCACCGAATCGCCAGCAAGCCATCGCACAGCGCTTGCGAGTGCTGCAGAACATGCCGGAGTACGCGCGCAATCAGCGGCTGAATGATCCGAACTTCACGAAGGGCATGAGCGACGATGACAAGTCCATGCTTCGCGACCTGAGCCACATGCATATCGGGAGCGCGCCTGAAGAGCCGCCGAGCCTATAAGACAGTCAGCGGTTTGAGAGTTTGGGGTTTTTTCTACACACGTTTCCTTCCGCGCGTTGACAACATGGCTTCTCTCACGGCATCGTGACTTGTTCACGCTGCCTGTGTCGAACCAGGGAGGGAGCCATTCCCGCATTTTCCGGCCGGTTTCGCGCCTTACAGCATCGCAACTTCCAGTTATTCATTGCAGGCCAGCTGACTTCTCTCATTGGCACGTGGATGCAGTCGGCAGCGCAACTGTGGTTGGTTTACGAACTGACGAAATCACCGCTGCTGCTTGGCCTCTTTGGGTTCGCGAATCAGGCGCCAATTCTGTTTCTAGCCTCGCTCGGCGGATACGTCGGCGACCGGTACAACCGGCATCGCGGGGTTATCTGGACGCAGACGACGTCCATGATTCTGGCCTTCATCCTTGCTGCGCTGACATTCGCAAATGTAATCACGGCTTGGGAGCTGATCTTTATTGCTTTTCTTGCGGGAGTGGTGAATGCCTTTGACGTGCCCATTCGGCAGGCCTTCTTAGTGCAGATGGTGGTTCCGGAGGATTTGCCGAATGCGATTGCCTTGAATTCCTCCATTTTCAATGCCGCGCGGGTTGTTGGTCCAGCGATCGCAGCATTCACATTGGCGTGGAAGGGGGCGGGGTGGTGCTTCTTTCTCAACGGAATCAGCTTCCTTGCGGTAATCGGCGCTTTATTGGCCATGCGCATCGAGAAAAAGGCAATCAAGGCACAGGACGGTTCGCCATTTCAGAGCTTGATACAAGGATTTCGCTATGCGATGCATGATTTGCCGATGCGCTCGGCGTTGTTGCTATTGAGCATGCTGAGCTTGTTTGGCCTGCCATACTCAGTTTTCCTGCCCATTTTTGCCGATGACATTTTGCATAAAGGAAAAATCGGTTACGGTTTTTTGATGAGCACGGCGGCGGTAGGGGCGTTGCTCGGGGCGCTTCATTTTGCAGCGAGGACAAGCTACAAAGGGCTGGCGAGGTGGATTGCGGGAACCTCCGCAGTTTCTGCTGTGGGGCTAGTGATTTTCTCGCAATCGCGCGCGTACTGGCTATCCTTACTATCCTTGTTGGTCGTGGGATTCGCGGCAACGGTGCAGATGGCGGCGACGAATACTACGGTGCAGAGTCGGGTGCCCGACGAACTGCGTGGGCGGCTCATGGCGGTTTATGCCACGATGTTCATGGGGATACAACCGATTGGCTCTCTTCTCGCAGGCGGTGTGGCGAGACGAATCGGAGCGCCATACACTATCGCGCTGTTTGGGATGATCCTCATGGTAGGCAGCGTGATTTTCTTCTTCCGCGTTGTATTGCGGGTCGAGCGCGAAAAGGGAAGCCCGGCGCCGGTTCAGGCCGGGTTGGGGCGGTAGAGCCAGGCTGGTGTGGAGTTAGTTGCGGTCGGAAGCAAGGAGTATATTGACACCTCGTTCCGTCCGTGTTCCGCGGCGTCACTGGGAGGTGTGCTCGTAGGAGCACGGGCTGAAGCCTGTGCCACTGGGGAGCTGTTGATAGCCGCGAGAATGGCGTCGACTTTAGGGCGCTGCGGGGCGAGCGAACAGACGGGGTCCGTAGCAGTGGCGTCCCCTGCAAGCAGAAGGGCCTGGCAGCGGCACCCGCCGAAATCCTGGGCGCGGCGGTCGCAACTCCTGCAGGGTTCCTGCATCCAGTCTTCCCCACGGAATTTCTGAAACGCTTCCGAGTTCTCCCAGATTTCTTGCAAGCTGCGATTCTTTACATTCTCGAAGAACAGGCCTGGAATTACGCGAGCGGCGTGGCAAGGAAGCGCGTCTCCATTCGGCGTGATGAGCATGAGCTTCCGGCCCCAGCCACCCATGCAAGCTTTCGGATATTTGGCGTAGTAATCCGGCACGACAAATTCAACACGCAGCTTTCCGCGCAAGCGCTCTTCGGCTTCTCTGAGGAATTCGACAGAGCTATGAAGCTGCTCGCGAGTGGGCAAGAGAAAGTCGCGATTGGCGAACGCCCACCCGTAGTACTGCACATGTGCGAACTCCACCCGTGTGGCACTCGAGGACTCGGCGAGCGCCAGCATTTCGCTTAGCTGGTCAAGGTTGCGGCGATGCATCACGAAGTTCAAAGTCACGGCTACACGACGGCTTTTGAGCCAATCAAGTACACGGAGTTTGTGAGCATGGGCTTTCGTGCCGGACACCTCGTTTGCTGTTTCCTCGCGTGCTCCTTGAAAGCTCAATTGAATGTGATCCAGGCCGGCCTGGAGGAGCGAATCGAGTCTGGATTCGTCGAGCGGAAGGCCGGAGGTAATCAGGCTGACGTATAGGCCGGAAGAGCGCGCGGCGCGGACCAGATCGACGAGATCCGGCCGCGCTAAAGGCTCGCCTCCCGTGAAATCGGCTTGCAGAACGCCAGCGTCGGCCGCTTCACGGAAGACGCGAGACCAGTCTTCTGTGGCGAGTTCGCTGTCGCGAGATTGCAATTCGAGGGGATTGGAGCAATAGACGCAGTGAAGCGGGCAGCGATGCGTGAGTTCGGCGATGAGAGCGAGCGGATTGGAGAGCGTTGTTGTCATCTATAGTGGACAACGTCTAAGACCCAAAATCGAGGGCGCGTTGATTGTGCAATAGCTCGAGGTAGCCGAGGATGTCGGCCGCGACTTTCCCAGGTTCGGCTTTCGAGTAGAGCGCCTGCAAATCGGAAATGATTTGCTGAACGGTGTGCTTGCCATCGCAGCGCGAGACAATTTCGAGACTGGGGCCATTAAGGCGCAGGGCGCGCTCCGGCATCAGCAAAACGCGCTGATTGTTGTTCTCGCCGAGGCGGCAGCCAGGAGCGAGGCGGGGATAGCTATTGGGATCAGGTTTCATTGGGGTTGCGTGCCGTCGGCGGGCCGGAAGGTGCCAGGTGGCGGCCAGCCCGGATTCACGTAGGCAAAATAGAGCGCGTCGAGCTGAGCCCACAAGATGTCGCACTTGGCGCGCAAAGCGGCGTAGGCTTTCTCTTGTTCTTCGCGCGTTTGAGCATGCTTGACCACCCACGCTAAGGCGAACTCGGCATCTTCCGGAGCCTGTGTGAGGCGGGCCGTGAAATAGTCGAAGCCGCCGCGCAGCCAGGGATAGTGCTCGCGCATGCGGTCTACGCGCAGAGAGATGAGTTTGTGCGAAAAAAGTTCGGTGAGCGAGGAAGCTACAGCCTCGAGATGCGAATGAGCAGAAACAAAGTCGACGTACGCTTGCACCGCATAGCGAGTAGCGGGGAGAATACCTTCCCCTCGGACCGCCTGGATTCGGGGCAGGCCCGTAGCTTCCACGAGCTTGAGCCATTTTTCAATGCCGCCGGGTTTTGTGCCGTCGCCATCGTGATCGATGATGCGCTTGCGCCAGGCCAGGCGGAACGTGTGATCGTCGCTGCGCGCTAGAATTGCGGCGTCTTTAATCGGAATATGACTTTGATAGTAGTAGCGATTCAGCGCCCAGGCCTGGAGCTGGCCGCGCGTAAGCTTGCCGTCGTGCATCAGCAGATGAAACGGGTGCTTGTGATGGTAGCGGTCTTCGCCGATGGTATGAAAGCCGGCAATGAACTCGGCTTCCCCAAGTGGCGCAAGCGGGGTGTTGTGGGTCATAGGTTGAATTCCATTCCATCATAGGCGATTTCCCAGCCCGCTTCGCGCACAAAACGGTTCTCCGGGCCTTCCTCATTGAGCACTAGGTTCGTATTGTTCATGTGAATCAAGACGCGGCGCGTTTTTCCGAGGCGGAACGGTTGCCGGAGGAGGCCGCGATCACCAGAAAGCGGAATGTGGCCCATTTCCCGTGCCGTTCTGCGGCTTCTCCTCGTCAGAATCAACTCGTCATCCTTCCAAAACGTCCCATCGAGGAGCGCCAAATCACTTTCATCTACGAATCGTTGCCATTCATTTCCGATTCCCGGGAGACTTGGCGCGTAAAAAAACCGCTTCTCCTTATGAATCAGCTGAAGGCCAACAACCGCTTCCTCGGGAGAAAGGCTTTGACGAAGAGAATCACTAACATAGTCAGGAAAGTTGCCAAGCAGCGGCACGGCTTTACAGAAAAGTCCGTCTTTCGCGCCAGGGGAAGATGGCGGGACAAGAGGCAAGAGGCGGTCGAGTGGCAGAACGTCCCAGCGCAGAGGCGGATTCGAGCGCGTCAACACTCGGAAGAGGTTGTTTTCCTCAGAAAGAACACGGCGCACAGCCAGCGTTGAGAAAATATGCAGCGGTTGGAATTCTCTCAGGTGAAGCAAGCCCAAAACGCAATCTACATCCGCACTGGTCAGGAGGATTGTGGAGACCGGCGAATTGGGCGCGGACGCGGAGGGGGCCAAATCTGGCGTAGCGAGTAGCTGTTGGCGAAGGTCGGGCGAAGCATTAAGAAGAAACCAGTGCGAAGGGTCAGGCGAAATACCAACCTGCGCCTGCGTTCGCGGACGAGCCTTCAGTGTGCCGTTGCGCAGGCCACTACAGTTGGGACAAGAACAATTCCATTGTGGAAAGCCGCCCCCGGCGGCCGAGCCGAGGACTTTAACGCGCATTCCGGCTCAGATTAGAGCTCGGCGTTGGCGTACGAGCTAACTTCGCAGTTGAGATCGATCTCTTCGTGCTGAGGGGTAATCCACTCCATTTGTTTACGGCTCCTTATTTCAGTCTTGGAGAGGCTGAAGTCTAGCACAATTTTCCGGCCGAGGGAATAGTCTGCTCGATTTGTGTTATCCCGCGCCCTCAGGGAATCAAAGGAACACGAAGCGATGACGGAAAGACAAAGAGGTCCCGCTTTTTTAGCCTTTCAAAGCACCCACAAACCGTAGCGACGCAATTGCGAATTTATCACAATGGGTCGTAGCGAAGAAAATACGAATCTCAGAACGCTGAAAATCGTGCAAATTTATTCAGCAGGACGCATGTTTTCTCTTGACAAGTCCGGAAACGCGCCTATGATGTGGCGAAAAGTGGGGCTGGGTGGCAGGTAGGGGAGTGAAGTAGAGTCAAGTGAGGGCAGTGGTGCACTGGGGCGTGAAAGACCACCACTCGTACAGAACTGATGAAGCTGCGGGGAAACTGTCCGGCGAAGGTCGACGAGAAGGGCCGTCTCAAAATACCCTCCGTGTTTCTGGACGAGCTCAAGGAGTACGGCAACCAGTTTTATATCACGAGCACTACGGGGGAAACAGCAAGAATCTACCCCATGAAGGTTTGGTCCGAGATCGAAGACAAGCTGGCGCGGTTGTCGAGCACAAATGTGGCGAAGCGAAAGTTCTTGATGAGGACGAGCTACTACGGACAGGTGGCAGAACNTGGACGGACAAGGGAGGCTTTTGATTCCCGCCGTTTTGCGGGAAGCGGCCCAGACTTTAGCTGAAGTGGATGTGTTCGGGGCGCTGGACTACCTGGAAGTGATGAATCACACGCGAGTCGTGGACAAGCTGAAGAACGAGCCGTACACGGACGAAGACGATACTGCGCTGGGAATCTGAAGAAGCAGAGATTTAATGAAGTAACGAAGTACGGATGACAGGCAGGGTTGCCGGTGTTGGGGCTGGGGCGCGACGGAAGTGAATGCGGCGCATACGCCGGTGCTGTTGGGAGAGGTGCTCGAATGGCTGCGCATAAGGCCGGACGGAACGTACATCGACGCAACACTCGGCGCCGGCGGGCACTCCGCAGCGATCGCGGAGAGATTGACCTCTGGGCGGTTGATCAGCCTGGACCGGGACGCACAGGCGTTGGAATTGGCGCGGGAGCGCCTGAAGATCTTTGGGGCGAAAGTGACCCTGGTGCGGTCGCCGTTCTCAAGGATCGCGGAGGTCGCACAAGAATTGGGGATTCGCGGGGCGGACGGGGTCTTGGCCGACTTGGGGGTTTCGAGCATGCAGCTTGACCAAGCCGAGCGGGGATTTTCGTTTCGCGAGGCAGGTCCGCTGGATATGCGCATGGATGCAGGAAGCGGCGAGCTGACCGCGGAAGAAATTGTGAATCGGTGGCCGGAGAAAGAGCTGGCCGATTTGCTCTACCGCGAAGCGGATGAGCACGATTCAAGAAGGATTGCCAGGGCGATCGTCAAGGCGCGGCCGATCCGGGATACCGCGCACCTGGCAACGGTTGTAGCAGGGGCCCGTAAACAATGGGGAAGGCAGAAACTGCATCCCGCGACAAAAACGTTTCTGGCGCTGCGGATAGCGGTGAATCGAGAGATGGAGGAACTCGGGCAGTTTCTTTCACGGGCCCCTGCTACGTTGAATTCGGGCGGTCGCTGGGTGGTGCTGAGCTATCACTCGAGAGAAGACCGCATGGTGAAGCATGCGTTTCAAGAAGGAGAGCGTCAGGGGGTGCTCAAGGTACTCACGCGGCATGTAATCCAGCCGAGCGAGGAAGAGAAAGCCGCAAATCCGCGATCGCGAAGCGCGAAATTGCGGTGCGCAGAAAGAATGCCGGCCGCCTAGCGGCCGCCAAGGTACGACTATGACGCGGAAGAAGACAGCGGGATTGAACGAGTATCACACGGTGAAGCGAATTGACAATTCGCGGTTGGTGCGCAACGTCGAGCCGGTGAAGATGCAAAAGCTGATCCGCACCGCGGCACTAGGCGGAATGGTTGCGCTCTTTTTCATGCTGTACGTCTACCAGCATTTCCACTGCATTGATTTGAGCTTTCAACTCGAAGATGTGAAAGCCCAGGAAACAAAGGCCGCAGCGTTGAATTCCGAGTTAAGGCTGGAGATTGCAGGTTTGCGCAATCCCATGCGGATTGACGTGATTGCGCGACGCCAGCTCGGCCTGACAGAACCTCTGCCGGCGCAGATGCAGGAATACCAAGCTCCAGAAGGAGCCGAGGTCGCCGCCGTGCGATACGTACGTCCGAACCGCGCGCCGTGAGTTCATCCACGCGCGCGGGTTTCCCTTAAAGAGATTCCTTTTTTTCGAAGCGTCCAGCAGGAGCGCTTGCCGGCCTGAATGTGCCATGAAGCAAAAACGTCTCCACGTCGCGAGGGATAGCCGTAAAGACAGTGCGCGGGCGCACGAAGGGGAGTCGGGCGGCCGTTTACTCGTCCTGGCGTGCATCGTTCTTGCATTAATGGGGACAGTTCTAGTTCGGCTCACCTATCTTCAGCTTTTCAAGCATGGTGAGTATCTGGCGCGGGCCCAGCGGCAGCAGCAGCGCACCATCGAAATCACGCCAAAGAGGGGAACTATCTACGACCGTAACCTACGGCCGTTAGCGATGAGCATTTCGGTTGATTCGGCGTTTGCGGTGCCGGCAGAGATTGTGGATGAACAGCTTGCCGCGCATTTGCTTTCTGGAATTGTGAATATTCCCGAGGAAGTGCTAAAAGCGCGATTCGAATCTTCCAAGTCGTTTGTGTGGATTTCGCGAAAACTGCCGCCCGAAAAAGCCGAAGCAGTCACAGCGCTGAATCTGAAAGGGGTTTACCTCCAGAAAGAAAACCAGCGGTTCTATCCGAAACGGGAGCTGGCTGCGCACGTGCTGGGATTTGTCGATCCGGACGAGAAGGGATTGGGAGGCCTCGAGTACGAGCTCGACGGCCCGATTCGCGGCAAAGGCGAAAAGATTATGGTGTTGGCCGACGCACGCCAGCGGTGGTTCGACGGCGGCCAGGCGCAACGCGAGGGCGGCGCTGACGTCGAACTGACCCTGGACGAAAAGATTCAGTACATCGCCGAACGCGAACTTGCGGCCTCCATCTCCAAGACCCACGCCATCGCCGGAACCGTGATGGTGATGAACCCGAACACAGGAGAGATTCTGGCGCTTGCCAATTGGCCGACATTTAACCCCAACGAGGCAACCAAAGTGCCTGCCGAGTTGAGAATAAACCGCGCGGTGAGCTCTTTGTACGAGCCGGGGTCGACCTTCAAATTGATTACGCTGGCCGCGGCGTTCGACCAGGGAATCACCAACCCCGAAGAAGTCTTTGATTGCGAGAATGGGGCGGTTTACGTGGCGGGACATCGCATCCGCGACCACAAACCGTTCGGTTTTCTAAATGTGGCGGATATTCTGGCGCAGTCAAGCGACGTAGGGGCCATCAAGATCGCCTTGCGGCTAGGAGCGCCGAGGTTCTACGACTACATCCGCGCATTTGGTTTTGGGGCACCCACGGGGGTCGATTTGCCTGGCGAAAGCAAAGGCAAGTTGCGGCTCTTGGAGAAGTGGAAGCCGATATCGATTGGCTCGATTGCCATGGGGCAGGAGGTCGGCGTTACCCCAATTCAACTGATCACGGCCGTGTCCGCGATTGCAAATGGCGGATTGCTGCGCCGGCCACATGTGGTTGCACAGCTGCAGAGGGGCGACCAGATCATTCCGCTTGAAACTGCTGAGTCCGCTGCAAACGCGAAGCGCGTTATCCGTCCCGAAACGGCTGCGACGCTTCGCAAGTTGATGGAAGGCGTGGTCCTCAACGGGACCGGGAAGTTGGCGCATCTAGACGGTTGGACGTCGGCCGGGAAAACGGGTTCAGCGCAAAAAATGGACGAAGATACAAAGCGATACTCCCCCACGCAGTATATTGCTTCATTTACGGGATTTGCTCCCATCAACAATCCGGCCGTGACCGTCTTGGTGTCGCTCGATTCTCCCGAGGGTTTGCACGAGGGCGGGGAAGTGGCTGCGCCCGTTTTCAAGCGCATCGCCGAGCAGGTGCTGGCTTACTTGGACGTGCCGCGGGATGTGCCGCTCAATCCCAAGCTCGTCCAGGTGTCGTTGAAGAAACAGACGGACGCGCACGAGATGGATTTGGAAGACTTCTCGCCGCTGGACTTCTCGGAACAGCCTGAACCGTCGGCAGCAGCATCCCAAATAGAGGGGGCCAATCCCGCCACTCGGCTTGATCAGAGAATATCGCCCGTGACGGTTGCCTTCGATGAGGCAGGAGATGTAGCAGTGCCGGATTTCAGCGGGAAGACTATGCGCGAAGTGACGGAGATTTGTCTAAGACTGGGTCTCGACCCGGTGCTGGTTGGCAGCAATCTTGCTGCGGACCAGTCGCCGGCGGCGGGGGCGATGGTAAAGCGCGGCACACGAGTCACGGTGCAATTCGGGACACCGAAGCCGAAGAATTCGCAGCCGCGCGCGGACAACAGGAACTAGGATGAGAATTGGCTTGAGTCAGACAGAAGAAACACGCACCGCCACAGCAAAGCTCAGTGACGAACACGGGGACAGCCCCGCATCCATCCGGGTGTCCAATCGAAGAATGAAGCTGCGAGAAGCGTTGATTGGAGTTGAGGCGCAAATCCCCGCTGCAGTCGCCGACCTGGAAATTCGACAAGTAGCTTGTGACTCTCGCAAGGTGCAGCCGCGGGCACTCTTTTTTGCATTGCATGGGGCCAAGGCGGACGGCAATGCATTCATCCGCGATGCTGTAGGGCGCGGAGCCGCGGGCATTGTGAGCGAGGAAGCAGCCCCGGCGACGATACCCTCGAGTGTGGCGTGGATACGAGTGCGCGAGGCGCGCAAGGCAATGGCCGTCGCATCGGCCAATTTCTTTGGGCATCCCGCCGCATCTTTACAGTTGGTGGCAGTGACGGGGACGAACGGAAAGACGACAACGACCTCCTTGGTCGATGCCATCATAAAAGCTTCAGGCGCAAAGACGGGTTTATTTGGAACGATTTCCTATCACACGCCGCTTGGAGATTATCCTGCGCCCAACACGACTCCGGAATCCGTTGATTTACAAGGCTTCCTCGTGGAGATTCGCGACGCGGGTGGCCGTTACGCGGTGCTCGAAGCGAGTTCGCATTCTTTGATGATGGACCGCTTGTGGGGCTGCCATTTTGCCGCGGCTGTTTTCACCAATCTGACACGCGAGCACATGGATTTTCACAAAACCTTCGAAGAGTACTTTGCCGCAAAGAAGAGGCTCTTCGAAGGCACAGGCGCGGAAGCGCCGGATGTAGCCGTAATCAATATTGACGACGAATATGGCAAGCGGCTCGTGGGCTTAGCCAAGAGAACCGTGACCTATGGCCTCGCATCCGGCGCAGAGATCACAACAAAAAAATTTCAGTTGAGCTTCGACGGGCTGAGATTCACAGCGGAGACGCCGAAGGGAAAAGTGCAAGTTGCCTCGAGGCTCGTCGGGCGGATCCATGTCTACAACATTCTTGCGGCCATCGGAGCGGCGCAGGCGTTGGAGCTCTCGAAGGATTTCATCGAAGCTGGAATTCGCAATCTGGAAAGCGTTTCCGGACGCTTCGAGCGGATCGATCTTGGCCAGCCCTTTTTCGTTATCGTCGATTATGCGCACACCGACGATGCTCTCGAAAACCTGATTCGAACCGCCCGCGAACTCAATCCCAAGGGCCGCATCGTCACGCTGTTCGGCTGTGGCGGCGAAAAAGATCGCACCAAGCGTCCGGTAATGGGAGAAGTGGCCGGGCGTTTGAGTGATCTCACGATTCTTTCCAGCGACAACCCTCGGAGTGAGGACCCGCTGAAGATCATTGGCGACATCATCGTGGGACTGCAGAAGACGGCCGGCAAATATCTGATCGAGCCGGACCGCGAGAAAGCCGTCGGCATGGCTCTGGATGAGGCGCACGCAGGAGATATCGTGCTGCTCGCCGGCAAGGGCCACGAAAATTATCAGATTCTCGCAGATCGCACGCTCGAGTTTGACGACCGCGAAGTGGCGCGGCAGGCTCTCCGCCAGCGCGGGTATATGGGGCCGCAGAGCGGAGTTGCAGGGGAAAGGCCGCCAAGCGGCGCAAAGTTTGGCATGTAGCGCGCTTGCTTAGGAAGCAGGGGCCAGGGCGCGCGAGCCAACATTTTACTCGCGAAAGGAGAGCCCTCGAAAACGGTGAAAACGGACCCATACGCGGCGTATCTGCGTAAAGCAAACCCTTTGAGGCATTTATGCGGTGGACGATTGCACAAGTGGCTGGCGCTGTGGGTGCTCGGCCGGGGGCGGGACTTGACCCCGTGGCCCGGCTGGCCGGTGTCTCGATTGATTCTCGCACGTTACGTCCCGGAGAACTGTTCATCGCTATCCACGGACCGCGTCATGACGGACACGATTTTGTGGCCACTGCGCTGGAGCGCGGAGCGCTCGCGGCGATGGTGGCAGAAGCGCAAATTGGGCGCTATGCGAGCGGAATTGGGGAACGCTGCCTCACCGTGGCGGACACTTTCGAAGCGCTCAAACAACTCGCTTGCGCGGTGCGGCAAGCTTGGGGCGGGAAAATTGCCGGCGTCACCGGGTCCGTGGGCAAGACCACCACGAAAGAGATCCTGGCGGCACTGCTGGGCGCGAAGCTACGGGTGCTGAAATCCGAGGGCAATCTGAATAACGAGTACGGCCTGCCGCTGACGATGTTCCGGCTGGAGGAAACACACCAGGCCGCCGTGCTCGAAATGGGCATGTCGCGGCGCGGAGAGTTGGCGCGGCTGGCGGCCATCGCGCGGCCGGATGTTGGCGTGGTGACGCGTGTAGCACCTGCGCACCTGGAGTTTTTTGCCTCGATCGAAGAAATCGCGCTGGCGAAGCGTGAACTGATTGAAGGACTGAACGGTCGTGAATCGACCGCCGTGTTAAACGCGGATGATCCCCGCGTGCTGGCCTTCGGGCCCTACGCTCCGGGGCGGGTGCTGACTTACGGCATCGACGC
>OCOJ01032974.1_pt4 | contig 34622 bp, 21 predicted proteins | sample 1539251 | NCBI WGS metagenome assembly OCOJ01 (sample SAMN01911457, study PRJEB22624) | soil metagenome | biome: Soil | place: Malaysia | collected 2012-04-30 | depth RA_metagenome m
CCGCCAGCCAGTGGCGCAATTCTCTCTCCCCGCCTTCCCCATAGAAAACTTCCAGGGCGCCATTCCGGCGGTAGCCGGTTTTGATTCCCGTGGCGCCTTCGATCTGCTCGATGAACTCGGGATACATCGCCAGGCTGGCGTTTGCCAGCGGGACCAGCACGTGCTCTTTGACGGACTCCGAGGCGGGCGTGAGCATGCCCGCCGCCGCCCAGGAGGCTTCTTTGCCCGGCTCCTGGCGGTCGAGCAGGAGCACGCGCAGTCCGCGCTGGGCCAGTTCGCGCGCCACGGAACAGCCGATCAGCCCAGCGCCCACCACGATCACGTCGAAAGATCTCACGCGTTGAGTCTAGCGCAGGAAAAACCAAAAAAACCGAAATTCGCAGCTCGTGAGCCGGAAGGGTGGGGGCCCGATTGCCGGATGGCACTGCCGCCCGGCTCGGGGAAAATGTCCATACGTGATTTTTGGAATCGTGATACGAGTGGCGCGCGGTCTTACAGCGAATTCACCAGTTCTTCGGAGAGGACGCGGGCTTTCTCCGCCAGGACCAGGGCGCGCTCCCAATCGGGGATTTCACCCGCCTCGCGCGCCTGGGCCAGAAAGCTGCGGATCTTCTCCACCATGTCCTGCTGCGTGTCGTTCAGCGCATGCCCGGAGGCACGGCGAAGGTTGGTCTCCGCCACGGAGATGGATTTTTCGGTTTGCTGCCGGCGCTCCGTTTGTTGCGCGGGGGAAACGCGCGGCGAGATCAGCGGCGGGATCGGCCGCGGAGCGGGCGCATCCGGAGATGGCTGCGAGGCCGGCGCCGTGGCCGGCGGTTTGGGAGCGCTGTGCGCGGGCTCGGGAACCTTGAGCGTGGGCGGCTTGGGTGCGGCATTTGCCGGCGCTCTCTCCCCCGGATTTGCCGTGGGCGTGGCTTCAGCTTCCTTTTTTGGAGACGGAGCTTCTTCGGTGCTGGCCGGCGCTGGACCGGCGGATTCTGCAGGGGCGGCCTGCGCCGGACTCGCGGCCTGGGCCGTCTGCCGGTGGCAACCGCTCGCGGCCAAACCGGCGAGGAGGAGCAGCAGCGCCAGTTCTGCGTGTCTTGGGCTGGAGCGCATAGAGCGTCAGTGCGTGATGGGCAGGTCCACGATAAACGTCGTTCCCCGGTTGGCCTCCGTATCAAAGTCTNATCGAACCGTTGTGAAGCTGCACAATGCGAAATGCGGTGGCCAGTCCCAGGCCGGTGCCGGAAGGCCGGGTGGTGAAAAACAACTCGAAGATGCGCCGGCGGTGCTCCGGGGCGATGCCGTGTCCGGTGTCGGCCACGCGGATTTCCGCGCTTTCCCCTTTGCGCCGCAGGCTGACCGTCAGGCGTCCGCCATTCTTCATCGCCTGGCAGGCGTTCAGCACCAGGTTCATCAACGCCTGCTGGATCAGGTGGGGATCCACGCGCACGGCCGGCAGCGGTTCCGGCTGCTCCACCACGGCCTGGACCCCGGCGCGCTCGATTTGCGGGCGGGCCAGCGAAAGCACTTCTCCCACAATGTCGGAGAGGTTGGTGTCTTCCGCGTGCATTTCAACTGGCTTGGTAAAATCCAGAAAAGTCTTGACCACGCGGTCCAGCCGGTCAATTTCCGTATCCAGTACTTTGGCGGCCGCGCGTGCCGCCTCGGGATCCGCCGGCAGGCTTTCGCGCAGATTTTCCAGCCACAGGCGCATCGAGTTCAGCGGGTTCTTTACTTCATGGGCCACGCCCGCGGTCACCCGCCCCAGCGCGGCCATGCGCTCGGAGACGGCCAGGTCGGAATCAATGCGCTCCAGCGAATCCAGGTCCCGCAGGGTGACCACCGCGCCCATGCGCGAGCCGCCCTCGGCAATCTCCCGCACACTGGCGCGCACGCGCTGCGGCCCGCGGTCCCCGTTGAGCGCCACCTCGGCGTTTTCCACCGCCTGCAGGCGGCCGCTGGGCAGACCCAGCGCGCGTCCCAGAGGTTCCTCCGCGGGGAACACCTGCGCGGCGCTGCGGCCGATGAGCTCCTCCGGTTTTCGCCCCAGGAATTTTTCCACGGCCGGCGTAGCCAGCACCGCCTGGCCGGAGGCGGAAAACACCAGCAGCGCGTCATCCAGTCCCGCGGCGAGCGAGCTGAGGTTTTCCCGCAGCCCGCTGAAGATCGCGCGCACGCCGCGCAGTTGCTGGCCGATTTCGCTGATCTTCGTGCTCACCTGGCCCAGCTCGTCGCCCGAGCGCAGCGGCTGGGAATCGAATTGGCCGTGGGCGATGCGGTCGAGTTGCGCGGTAATTTTCTGCAACGGGGCCAGGGTGATGCTGCTGATGATCCCGGCCAGCAGCGCGGAAAGCAGCACACCGGCCAGCGCCAATTGCGTGGCCGCGCGCAGCGTGGGCGAGATCTCGTTGCGCAGCAGCGCGGAATTCATGTCCACGCGGATTTCCCCGAACGGCTGGTCACCCACGTTGAACGGCAGCGACATCTCGTAGATACGCGAGGGCCCGTAGAGCGCGTGGAGCTGCTCGAGAAAATCGGATTGCGTCAGCCGCTCCAGCCGCGTCCGCGGAAGGATCAAGTGGCCGCCGCGTTCCGGGTCGCTGGAGACGATGGCCACGCTTTCGCGGTTTACCACGCTGACCTCGTAGATGGTGGGCGAATAGGCCAGCGCGGTGCTCAGCGCCGCGGAAATGCCCGAATCCTGCCGCAACAGGTCGCGGACGTACTTCTCCAGATCCGCCTCGCTGGCGGAGGCCGGCGCCATCCCGCGCGCCGCGGCGTCATCCAGGGCGTGCTGGGCCTGGCCCAGGATCAGTTGGGCCACGTACTGTGCGCGGTCGTCGAGCTGCCGGATGGTCTGGCGCACCAGCGCGGCCACTGAGACGAGAGACACCAGGGCCACCACGGTCAACACCAGCAGGGCCGTGGTCAGCGTGAATTTAGTCTTCAGGCGCAGGCGCATGGCCGTGGTCGCGCGCGGCGTATTCCTTCAGCTTGTTGTGCAGCGTCTTCAGGCTGATGCCCAGCAGTTCCGCTGCGCGCGTCTTGTTGTTGCTGGTGGCTTCGAGCGTCTGGTGGATCAGGGCGCGCTCCGCCTCATCCACGGTTACGCCCGCGGGAAAGCGCAGCCCGCCCAGCGCGCCCGGGCCCGCCGGAGCGGGGCGGCCGAATTGGGCCGGCAGGTGCTGCCGCGTCACCACCTCGCCGTCCGCCACGATCACCGCGTGCTCCAGCACGTTGCGCAGCTCGCGCACGTTTCCCGGCCAGGAGTGCGCGCGAAAGGCTTCCATCACCTCGGCGTTGGCCCCGCGCACGCGCTTGCCGTGCTTCGCGGCCGCGTCCGCCAGCAGCGCCTCGGTCAGAGCGGGCAGGTCTTCCTTGCGCGTGCGCAGCGGCGGCAGATGGATGTGGAAGACGTTCAGGCGGAAGTACAGGTCCTGGCGCAGATGGCCCTGGGCCACGGCCTGTTCGGGATCTTTGTTCGTGGCCGCCAGGACGCGCACGTCCACCGGCGTCTCGCTCTTGCCGCCCAGCCGGCGCACCTTGTGGTCTTCCAGCACGCGCAATAGCTTGGCTTGTGTGGGCATGGGCATTTCGCCGATCTCGTCCAGCAGCAGCGTGCCGCCGTCGGCCAGCTCGAAGCATCCCAAGCGGCGTTCCGCCGCGCCCGTGAACGCGCCCTTTTCATGCCCGAAGATTTCGCTCTCCATGAGCGATTCCGGTATGGCGGAACAGTTGATGGCCACAAACGGACCGGCCGCGCGCGGGGAGAGCCGGTGCAGCGCGCGCGCCACCACTTCCTTTCCGGAGCCGGTTTCACCGGTGATGAGCACGGAGGCGCTCGAGGGCGCCGCCTGCTCGATGGCCTGCTGCACCTCGCGCATGGTTTTCGAGCTGCCCACCAGTTCGCCCAGGCGCCCCGCGGCGCGCAGTTCGCGCGTCAGCGCCGCCACCTGCTTGCGGTCGCGCACGCGCCCCAGCGCCCGGTCCAGCAGAGCTCGCAGCACCAGCGGCTTGAGCGGCTTCTCGATGTACCAGAACGCCCCGGATTCGATGGCTTGGACCGCGCGGTCTTCGCTGCCCTTGCCGGTAATGAGGATGGCGGGCACTTCTTGAAGCGCGTCGCCGAGTGCGCGCAAAAACTCCAGGCCATTCATCCCCGGCAGCTCCACATCCGCAATGATGGCGGCGGGCCGGAACGCGAGGAATGCCTCCAGGCCTTCCTCCGCGCTCTCCACTCCCAGCACCTCGCAGCCCCATTTGCGCAGCAGTGCCTCGTAACCCTTGCGGGCGTTTTCTTCGTCCTCCACCACCAGGATGCGGCCTGCCGTCGGGGCGAGTTCACTCATAACGCCAAGATACCATTAGTTTTGTCCGTTGTGGCGCGTGCCAAGAAGCCCTGCTGCATCCTGGGAAACGGGCCGTTGGCAGCGAGCGTGGTCCAGGAACTCGCGGCCGTAGTTCTACTCCTCCACAATTTGGGGAACTGCGGCAAACTGTAGCAAGTACAGGGGGAACCGGCGTCTGGTCTCGTTCTCGCCGGGCCCCTCCCCCGTTGGTTCTCAATCACGCGTCCTGAAAAATGTAGTTGGGGTTTTGAGCCGGGTTGCATAGAATTCTGCCCGGCACAAGATGCCTCGGGGTGTCTTTCTGATGACGGCAGGGGGAAGTGTGTGGGGGCGCCGTCCCAATCCGAGGAGATGAAGCGCAGGTGCGTCTTGCTCAAGCGCACCGTGTGTGAGCGTTGGTGAGGAGGACGTCATGAGATTGCTGGCGCGGCCCGCAGCAGCCCTGGCCCTGGGACTGCTGCTTTCGGCCACCGCGTGGGCGGGAGAGAACGACGCATCCAAGAAAGACGCGGACGCGGAGAAGAAAGCCTCCTCCAGCGCAGCAAGCGCGGCCGCTGCGGAGAACACTCCGGCGCCGGCCGTGGCGCCGCCCGCCGCGAGCGCTCCTGCGGACTCCGGCTCCGGGGCGCCGCCCGCCNNNNGCGAGAACTCGCAAATCGTGCCCGTCGCTCCGATCACCGGAGAACGCGCCACCACCTTTTCGCTGGAATCGGGCGAGATGCTGGGCCGCCACGTCGTGGCGTTCAGCACCGGCGTCAACAAATTCTCCCGGGCTCCGGGCAATACCACCATCTTGAATATCGATCTGGATGTGGCCGTGGGCATTACGGACCGCATCTCGGCGTTCGTCGAATTCGATCCCTATCGCCACGACAGCGTTGGCAGGCCAACGCAGCTCAGCCTCAACCCGGCGTTTGCCGCCTGCCCGCACGTGGGCAAGAGCATCTATCCGGACATCAACTGCGGCGCGGTTCTTCCGGGAGCCGCGTCCTACGTCGAAGACTTCCCCTTTGTGAGCCACGACGGGGGCGGCGTGGGCACGCTCGACCTGGGGATGAAATTCAACCTGCTTTCCCAGCAGCGCGGCTCCAGCCCCATCGCCCTGGCGGTGCGCACGGACTTTATCATCCCCACGGTCACCGGACTCTCCAACCTGGCCAGCAACCAGGTGCAGAGTGGGGCGTTCAATTTCCAGGGAATGCTCGTCGCCAGCCGCAAGTGGAGCAACATCATGGAAACCACCTTGAACCTGCCGGTGGTGGTCACCAGGAATCCGCGCTCGAACAACATGGATCTGCTCACCCAGGCGGATCAATTCCGGCCCGGTTTCGGATTTACGGTTTTTCCCGACAAGCGCTTCCAGATCATCTCCGAATACACCGCGGTGATTTTCTTCGGCAGCGCCACGCAGAACACCACGTTTGGCCCGCGCGATCCGGTAGACGGTGTGTACGGAATTCGCTGGTATCCCTGGAAAATACTGGCCATCGATGTGGGCTATCGCTCGTCCTTCAACCTGAACCAGGTGACGGACCGCCACGGCTTCGTGGGCCGCGTGGCCACCACTTTCGAGCCGCGCAAGCCTGCGCCGGTTCCGGAAATGCTGGACTGTGCTTCGGCGATCGCGGAACCCAGCTCCATCGACGCGACCACGGGAGCGCCGGTGATGATCAGCGTCCAGGCCACAGCCACGCCTGCGGGCGCCATGACTTACTCCTATGAGGTTTCCGGAGGCAGGATTGAAGGCAGCGGGCCCAAAGTCCGCTGGGATTATTCCGGTCTGGGCGAAGGCAACTATACGATCAGCCCGACAGTGACCAAGGGAAATCTGAAGGCGGCTTGCGGGCCCGTGAGCGTGAAGCTCCTTTCTCCGCCTCCCGCGCCCCGTCTGGCCTGTTCCGCCACTCCTTCCCCGGTGTACGCCGGCGAGTTCGTGGACGTGACCGCCACGGCTACGGATACGAAAGGCAATCCGCTGCCCTACGACGTCACCTACCAGTGGCGGGCCAGTGGCGGAACCATCGAAGGCTCCGGCTCCTCCGTCAAGCTGAATACCACCGGGCTTGCTCCGGGAGATTACTCCGTCACCGCCCGGGCCGAGGGCAAAGGCGGCGTTGCCGATTGCAGCGCTCCGGTGACCGTGAAGAGCATCGAACCGGCGCGGGAGATTGCCCGCTGCGTCTTCAAGAAATTCAGCGCCAGCGTCACCAATGCCTGTAAGAACCCGCCGCTCGACGGCGTGCCCCCTCGCTTCCGCCAGTTCCCCAATGCTACTCTGGTGATTGAAGCCAAGGCCGATCCGGCGGAAACGCACGAGGCGCCGTCCAAGGCCATGAAGACCAAGGGCAAGGCCAAGCTGACCGCGGAACAACTGGCCAAGGACCGCGCGCAAAACGTGAAGAACGATCTCGTCCAGCGGCTCGGGTTGCCCGATTCCGCCATCGAAACCCACACCTCGGTGGGCCGGAAGGGCGGCGGCGAGGCCAACCAGACCATGACCATCACGCTCGTGCCTCAGGGCGCCAAGTACGAACCGGAGAAACACTAGCGCCGCGCGCAATCTCACAGGCCAGGGCCCGGCTCCGCATCTGCTGAGGGAACGCGTCCCGCAGCGGAAGGGCCGCCCCGGGCTGCCGGATCTGCCCGTATGAACGCTCGCCGGGACTCACTTCGACACCTACTGGCTCTCGCCTTCTGGTTCGGCTTCACGCTGCCTGTTCCGGGGCGCGCGCAAACCTGGCGGCCTATGGGTCCGCCGGGCGGCGACGTCATTTCGCTGGTGGCCGCCCCTTCACGTTCCTCACGCCTGTACCTGGGCACCGTGGACGGTCACATCTTTACTTCCATTGACGAGGGCCAACACTGGCTACTCGTCGGCCGGCCGGGGAAACGTGCCGATCTGGTGGTGCAATCCTTGGCCGTGGACCCGCGGGATGAGCAGTTGGTTTACGCCGCGGGCTGGACCCTGGATCCCGCGGCCGGTGGAGGCGTTTACCGTTCCGAGGATGCCGGGCATACCTGGCAGCCGGCCGGTCTGGCGGGCCACGCCGTGCGCGCAGTGGCCCTGGCGCCTTCCGCGCCGGATTTGCTGGTGGCCGGCGCCCTCGATGGCGTCTTCCGGTCACCGGATCGCGGGCGCACCTGGGAGCGCATCTCCCCGGAAGACCATGCCGATCTCCGCAACCTCGATTCCGTGGCCATCGATCCGCATCATGCGGAAGTCATCTACGTGGGCACCAGCCACCTGCCCTGGAAAACTTTGGACGGGGGCCGGCACTGGTCTTCTATCCACGAGGGCATGATCGACGATTCCGACGTGATGAGCATCATCGTGGATCACGCGCAAGCGGCGCGCATCTTCGCCAGCGCCTGCTCCGGCATTTATCGCAGCGAGAACAGCGGCCTGCACTGGCGGAAAATCGGCGGCATCCCCAACACCGCGCGGCGCACTCATGTGATCCGCCAGGACCCGCGCCACCCGCAGGTGCTTTACGCCGGAACCACCGAGGGATTGTGGAAGTCTGCGGACGGGGGCGCCTCCTGGCGCCGGGCTACGCCGCCGGACTGGAACATCAATGGCGTGGTCGTGAGCGCGGGCACTTCCGGCCGGGTGCTGCTGGGCACGGAAAAGCTGGGCATGCTGGTGAGCGAGGATGGCGCGCAGACCTTTCATGCGGCCAACGATGGATTCAACCACCGGCGCATCGTTGCCTTGGCGCTCGATAGCGTGCATCCCAACCGCGTGCTCGCGGTGCTGGCGGATGCGCCCGAGCCGCTCCTGGCCACGGATGACGCCGGCGGCTCCTGGAAGCCATTGGGCGCGGGCCTGCGCATGGAGTCCGTGCGGAAAATCTATGCCTCGCCGGACGGCTGGTGGGCGGCTCTGGAGCGCGGCGGGTTGATGCGCTACGTTGCGCCGAACGGGACGAGGGGCGCCACGTGGGTGGCCGCCGGGACCCTGTTGGGGGATCTCCAGCCGCCAGGTGAGCCCGCGCAGCCGCTCCTGGCGCTCAAGCGCAAGACCCAGCCGAGCCCGCCGCCCGCGCACCATGAAGCCGGGCCACGGCCCCTGCGTGCCGTGGTCAACGATATGGCTTTTACCGTGGACGCCTGGTATGCGGCCACGGAGGATGCTCTGCTGGTGTCACCGGACCATGGTGCTACCTGGCGCGCCGTTCCCTTCGGCCCACTTAGCCTGCCGGCGCGCAGTGTCCGCGTTTCGCCGGATGGCGGGCGCCTCTGGGCTGTCTCCTTGCGCGGCATCGTATATTCGCTCGACGGTGGGGCAAACTGGTCGTGGTGCGATCTCCCGGTAGATGCTGGCGGCGCCCTGCGGCTCGACGCCGGCGACGAAACCACGTTTTTTGCCACCGGAAGCCGCGCACTCTATTTTTCCTGGGATGCGGGGCGCACCTGGCGGAAAGCCGGCAACGGCATTCCCCAGGTGCCTATCCAGCAGGTGGCCATCGTGGGCGGAGCCGTTTTCGCCGCGGTGCAGAGCGGCGGAATTTATTTTTCGCGGGACCGCGGTTCCAGTTGGGAACGCCTGGAAGGCAGCCTGGCGGAGTCTTTCTTTCCGGCCCTGGCGGTCAGCCAGGTCGCGCCGGTGGTGTTTGCGGCATCTTCCACGGATGGACTTTACGCTGTAGATTTGTCTCCGGCTACATCGTTCTCGGGGGCGGCGGGCGGCTGGGCCACGGCGCATCCGAAGTAGGGGGCGGCTTTTTCCCGGCCTGGGACCGCCCCTTCCTTTTCTTGCAAAATATTGTAAATTAACTGCTTATCGAACGACCCACGCCCCGAAGCTTTCCCCAACATCCTACATTGGGAATGGGTGTACAATGCACCGACATGCTAACTTATTTAGAAATATCGAGGTGTGCCAGTAACGGCGCTTCTCCATTTTTGGCACTCGGGCTGCTCCAAGCTGAGAGCGAAGCCATTTTCGTTCTCAGGAGGTGCCCCGATGCTCGCGCACGTTGAAACAAGGCCCCAGCCAGTGGGGATGGCGGGAATGGTTGCGGACTCACGACAAACAGCGTTCGCGGCGCTGGTGGTTGACGACGAAGAGGAAGCGCGGAAGCTTTGCTCCGAGGTAGCCGTGCAGGCCGGATTGCGGGTACGCACGGCGGCCACCACCGAACAGGCGCTGGAGATCCTCGAGCAGGCTCCCATCGATCTGGTCATCACGGACCTGCGCGTTCCGGAAATCGGCGGGCTGGAGCTGCTGCGCACGATCCGTTCGCTGTATCCGCAAACCGCGGTTCTGGTGCTCACGCAATATGGAACCGTCGAAGCCGCGGTCGAGGCCACCCGCCTGGGGGCCGCCGACTTCGTGGTCAAGCCTTTCCACCTGGATGAGCTGCGGGCCAAGCTGGACCGGGTGGCTCACGCGCTGGGGTTGGAGAGGGAAAACAGGGTGCTGCGCGAGGAATTGCGCAGCCGCCCGGGTTTCGGCCAGTTGGTGGGCGTTTCCGCAAAGATGCAGCGCGTCTACCACCTGATTGAGAAGATTGCCGCGCACACCTGCCCCGTGCTGATCCTGGGGGAGAGCGGAACCGGAAAGGAACTGGTGGCCCGCTCCGTGCATTTCGCCAGCCCGCGCCGCGAGCGCCCCTTTGTGCCCGTGGATTGTTCCGCGCTGGTGCCCACGCTGATTGAATCCGAACTGTTTGGCTATGTAAAAGGGGCGTACACCGGCGCCACGCAGAGCCGCCGGGGCCTGCTGGAAACGGCTGCGGGCGGCACGCTTTTCCTGGACGAAATCGGCGATTTGCCCGTGGACTTGCAGGCCAAGCTTCTCCGCGCGCTCCAGGAGCGGGAGATCAAGCCGGTGGGCTCCAATGAGCGCGTGTCCATTGACGTGCGCGTGATCGCCGCCACCAACCGCGATCTCGAGGAGGCCATCCACAAGGGCCAATTCCGCCAGGACCTGTTCTTCCGTCTGAATGTGGTGCAGATCAAGCTGCCCCCGCTGCGCGAGCGCAAGAACGACATCCCTTTGCTGGTCAATTCCTTCCTGGAGAAATTCAGCGCCGCCGACCGTCCGGTCTCTTCCGTTTCGGAAGACGCCCTGGCGCGCCTGCTGGCCTACGACTGGCCGGGCAACGTGCGCGAATTGGAGAACGCCATGGAGCGCGCCGTGGCCCTGGGCTCCGGGCCGGTGGTGGCGCTCCCCGATTTGCCCACCAACCTCCAGCACGGCAACTTCGAGCGCCGCATGGGTATGGACGAACTGGTCCCGCTCGAGGAGCTGGAGCGCCGCGCCATCTTCCGCGCCCTGCGCGAAACCTCGGGAGACAAGCTGGCCGCGGCGCGCCTGCTGGGCATCGGCAAAACCACGCTCTACCGCAAACTCAAGGAATACGAACAGCTCAAGGATTCAGCCAACTAGCCGCCAGGAATTTCCCGCGGAACAATTTCCCGTCTGCGCGCGCAAAACCGGAAGAAGGCGTGCACGATGCGATTGCCTATGCCCTTTGCCGGGATTGTCCTGCTCATCCTTCTCGCCGGAGAAGCGCTGGCCGGCCACGGAGCGGGCAGTGGAATCCTGCATCCCCCGCGCCGCGCGCTCCGGGCGGACCTGATCGCGCAAGCGGATGCCGCCTTTGCGCGCGCGCACGCCACGCGCGAGGATTTTGAGGCCGCCGCCTCCGATGGAGTGCGCCTGCGCGGATGGAAGGTGCGCCCCGCTCCGGGCGCGTCCACCGGCGACTGGGTGCTGCTCTATCACGGACAATCCGATAACCGCGCAGGCATGCTCGGCCAGGCGGAGATGCTGCTGCGCCAGGGCGATTCCGTGGTGATGATGGACGCCCGGGGCCACGGGACGAGCGAGGGCGGCATGGTTTCCTATGGGTGGATGGAGCGGCACGATTCACAGGCGATCGTGCAGGCCCTGGCCGCCCAGGAGCACCCGCATTGCCTGTTTGCTTCCGGCGAATCGATGGGCGCGGCCGTGGCCCTGCAATCAGGGGCCATCGAGCCGCGCATCGAGGCGGTGGAGGCTGAAAGCGCGTTTCGCGATCTCCGCGAAGTCTCCTACGACTACGCGGGGCTCTGGATGAGTTCCATGCTGGGCAAGACCCTGCTCCGCCCGGTGGCCATCTTTGCCGTCCACAGCGGGGAACACGAGGGCGGCTTCCGCGCCGAAGATGTTTCGCCGGAAAAGGCCGTGGCGGCGCGCGCCTTCCCCGTGCTGCTCATTTGTGGATTGGAAGACCACAATATTCCGCCGCGCCACACCCGCGCGATCTACGCCGCGGCCATCGGACCCAAGCAAATGTGGCTGGTGGCCGGAGCAGGGCATACCCAGGCGCAGGGTCGTGCGCCGGAAGAATTCCAGCAAAGGGTAACGCAATTCTTCGGTGCGCTCCACGCGGCGAAACTCGCCGCCACCCCCGCGCACCAAGCCGCCGTGCCGCTCAGATGACTAAGCTCGTCAACGTGAGCATGAGCTTCACGCCGCGGGCCCCGTGCCCACGATCAGGATTGGATACTCCCCGCGGCCTTTAGCGGAAGCTGCCGAGGGCAGAGAGCACACCTCCACAGGGTTTGTGCCTGCGGCCGCTGCAGCCATTTGGGCTGGAAGCCGGTGGTAAGATTTCGCGCGCTGGAACAATGCCCGGTCTCAGACTAACGCGCGAGTTTCGGCGCGTGCATGGCCTAAAGACGGTTACCGGATGAGCCATACGCGGCGTCCCCACAAACAACAGAAGCGCGCGGAGCATGCCAGGCGCGCTGCTGCGCCTGGCATTCCTGCCGCGCAGGAGGCTGCACAGCCGGCCGCCGAGACGGCTCTCCCACATGCCGGCCTGTGGCTGGGGGGCGCATTTCTGTTGCCGAATCTGGGAGCGCTGGCCTGTGGCTTCGTGTTTGACGACCGGATACTCATCGTCGAAAACGAGCCGCTGCACCTGCGCTCGCTGCGCCAGTTCAGCGCGATCTGGACTTCCGGCTACTGGCCGGATCCGCGCGGACAGGAACTCTACCGTCCGGTGGCGAAGACGCTGTGGGCGTTCCTCTGGGCGATTGGCGGAGGCGCACATCCGGCCATCTACCACGCGGTGGGCCTGGCGCTCGGATTGGCCGTGGTGCTGCTGCTCTATCGCCTGCTGCTGGCGGTGGAGATTCCGCCGCGCGTGGCCTTCGCCGCCGCAGCGCTCTTCGCACTCTTCCCGATTCACACGGAAGCAACGACTTCCACGGTGGGCTCCGCGGAGACGCTGGCCGCAGCCTTCGGGCTCGGGGCCGTGGTTCTCTATTACCGCGGACGGCCGCTGTGGGCGCTGGCCTTGTTCGCACTGGCGGTCTTCTCGAAGGAGAGCGCTGCTGCCTTTGCCCCGCTGCCGCTGGCGTTTTCTCCGCGCGGGTGGCGCAGCCGCAGTTCCCTGATTGCGGCGGCAGGCGCCGCAGTCATCATCGGCGCGGCGCTCGTGGCACATCACGCGGTCGGGCGCGGCACGGGAGCGATTCCGGCCATCGATAATCCCGCCTCGCTGGTCTCCGCGCCGCAACGGATTCTGACCGCGCTGTGGGTGCAGTGCCTCTACGTCTTCAAGACTTTCGTTCCGGTCACGCTCTCCGCGGACTATTCCTACAGGCAATTGCCGCTGGTGATGGGACTCGAGGATTGGCGCGCCTGGGCGGGACTGGCGCTGGCCGGAGCCGCGCTGGTGCTGGCGCTGGACCGGCGGTTCCGCGCGCCGGTGCTGGCCTACGCAGTGCTCTTCTCCGCGACAGCGAACATCCTGTTTCCCATCGGCACCATCATGGGAGAGCGGCTGGTCTACGCGCCCAGCCTGGGGCTCGCGCTGCTTGCGGCCATGCTCCTTGCGCCTTTGCGCCAATGGAAGACCATGCTGCTGGCGGTGGCGCTGCTCTTCGGCGCGCGCACGGCCGCGCGCAATCTGGACTGGCTGAACGCCGAGCGCTTCTATCTGAAGCTGGCCGAGACTTCGCCCAACAGCGCGAAATCGCAGTATTCGCTGGGAACGCTGCGCGCATCGCATGGCGATGACGTGGGAGCCATCGAAGCCTACGACCGCGCCATCGCCATTTTTCCGGCGTATTCAGAAGCGTTTCACAACCGCGGAAACGCGCTGGCGCGATTGGGGAGGCGCGCGGAAGCGATGGAGAGTTACCGCCAGTGCCTGCGCTTCGATCCCGGCCATCGCGGCGCGGCTTACAACCTGATGCAGCTTCAGGCCGGATTGCCGCTGGAGCCGCCGCGCAAACCGATGTGAGGACGGCTGGGAGGCGTTCTTGAGCTGCCTTCCGCACGCGGGCTAGACCACCTTGAGAATGAGCACCACTTTGTCGTCTTCGTGGACGCCGCCGCGCGAGAAATCATCCACTTCGGAGAGCACGCGGCTGACGATCTCCTGGGCCTTCAGGTGGCGGTGCTTGCTCACCGCCTCGATCAGCCGCTCCAGCCCGTACTCCTCGCCGGCGCGGTCCATGGCTTCGGTGATGCCGTCTGTGCAGGCGATAAACACGTCGCCCTTCTCCATGCGCAGGAAGCCGCGGGCATAGCTTTGTTCCGGGATGACCCCGATCACCATGCCGCCCTCGCGCAGCGATTCCACTTCGCCGCCGGCGCGGATCACCGCCGGGGGGACGTGCCCGGCATTGATGTAATGCAGGCCGTGATGCGCGCGGTCCAGCATGGCCACGAACATGCTCATGAACTTGCGCTGCCGGCCTTCGGAAGCCATCAGGTTGTTGATGGCTTCCACGAGGCGCTCGAGCGAGTGCAAATGCCCAACCAGGGTGTGCAGCATGGCCTGCAGGTTGGACATCATCAGCGCGGAGGCCACGCCTTTTCCTTCCACGTCCGCCACCACGGTGAGCAGGGTCTCCGGATCCATCATCAAAAAGTCGTAGTAGTCGCCGCCCACCATCTGCGTCGGCCTGTGGAACACGCTGATTTCAAATTCCGGCAAGGCCGGCGGCGCATCCGGCAGCAGGCTGGACTGGATGCTGCGGGCCAGCGCCAGATCGCGCTCCAGGCGCTCCTGGGCCAGCATGGCGCGGTGCATGCGCGCGTTTTCCAGCGCCAGGGCTACGTGCAGGGAAATGGCTTCCAGAAAGCTCTGATCGCTTTCGGTGAAGGGCCCGGACCTCTTGTTGAGCAGTTGCAGCACGCCCACAATCTGGTCGCTATTGTTGCGGATGGGATGGCAGAGCACGGAGCGCGTCAGGAATCCGGTTTTCTGGTCGAAGGTGGCCACGAAGCGGTCATCCTTGTAGGCGTCGGGGATATTCGCGGTCTCCCCGTGGGTGGCCACCCACCCGGCCAGACCCTGGTGGATGGGCATGCGGATTTCCTGCTGGTCCAGGCCCAGGCCCACCAGCGACCAGATTTCTTCGCGCTCGCGGTCCACCAGGAAGACCGTGCCGCGCTCCGCGCCGGTCTGGCGGCTGGCCAGCCGCAGAATGATGTTCATCAGTTCGGCCAGATCGATCGTGGAGTTCAGAGACTTGGTGGCCTCGATGATGCTTTGCAGCTCGGCCATGGCCCCGCGGCGTTCCGTGGAGGCCAGGGCCGCTCCCGCGTAGCGGCTGAAGAGGCCCAGCACGTGTTCGAGCGCGGCGTCCGGCGGCGCGCCCGCAACCACTTCCAGCACCGCCGAAGGCGCGCCGTTGCCTTCGAGCGCGCAGGCCCAACGCGCGCCCTGCGCCCGGCCGGAGCTCGAACCGGCCAGCGCGCCGCGAATGAAGGCCTCGTCCGCAGCGCCCGGCGCTCCGGACTCCTGCCAGACGGCCGGAGCGCCGTTGCGCACCTTCCACAGGCGCGCGCCGGCCATTCCGAGCTTGGTTTGCGCGGCTTCGACAATGCGGTGAGAAAGCTCGGCCGCATCGCAATGCGGCTCGAGGCGCTCGAGGGCCTGTGCCAGGCGCTCGAGCCAGGCGGGTGCGCTTGTTCCGGGCGTGGTCGTGCTCATCCTCCGGCTCCGCGATAATTCAGTACCAGCAGGGTCATATCGTCGCTCTGGGAAGCGCCGCGCGTAAACTCTCGCACCACTGCCTGTATTTTCGCAAGTAGCTGGTCCAGATTTCCGGTGTCCGCCTGCTTCAGCAGGTCGCGCAGGCGCTGCTCGCCGAAGAACTCCCCTTCGGGATTGGCGGCTTCCGTGAACCCGTCGGTGTAAATCAGCACGGTATCGCCGGGGGAGAGCTGCACCTTGGAGCACTTGAATTCCGCGAAGTCGAACATGCCCAGCGGAAAGCTCTCCGAAGTGAGCGGATACACCTGGCCGCTGGCCGTGCGCACGAACGGCGGCACGTGTCCCGCATTGATGTAGGAGAACTCGCCGGAAGGATCCAGCCAGCCCAGGAACACGGTGGCGTAGCGCTCGATACCGGAGCGGTCGTAGAGATAGCGGTTCAGGTGCATGGCCACGCCTTCCGGCCCCGTGTCCATGTGCGTGGCCGTGGCCACGATCCCCTGGATCATGGAGGCCAGCAGGGCCGCGGGAATTCCCTTACCGGCCACGTCCGCCACCACGAAGGCATGTTTTCCCCCGGGCAAGGCCAGCACGTCGTAGCAATCGCCGCCGATGGAGTGGCAGGCCAGGTTCCATCCCGCCACCTGGAAGTGCGCAGCCTGCGGGAAGGATTTGGGCAGCAGTTGCTGCTGGAGATCGGAGGCAATCTCCAGCTCGTGGTGCAGGCGCTCCATCTGCCGCGCGGCGGTGAAGAGCCGCGCGTTCTCGATTACCGTCGAGGCTTCAATAGCCAGCGAACGCAGCACCGCACGGTCCATATCCGAGAACGCGGAGGACGGCAGGTGGCTATCCAGGTAGAGCACGCCGAGCAGCTCGGATTGCTGGCCGGCGGAGGTGGTGTCCAGCGAATCGGCCATGCGCAGGCGCTCGAGCGGCAGCGCCACCACCGTGTGGAGCTGGAGCCGCACCACGCTGGCCTGATTCTGCAGCGCGGATTCTTCGCCGGCGTCGGTGACGATCAGCTCGCGCCGCGATGCGGCCACCTGGCGCAGCACGCTCTGGGAAATGTCCAGGGCATTGGATTCGATGGTCATGCGCCGGGCATCGCGGGCCACGGCGGGAGCGAACTCGCCGTTGGCATTCAACATCACCAGCGCCCCGCGCTCCGTGCGCGTCACGCGCACGGCGGCATCCACCACGGAGCCGAGCACGTCTTCGAGCGAAAGGCTGGAGTGCAGAGCGCGGGCCACGTCCAGAAGCACGCCCAAATGATAGAGGTCGCGTGAAGGCGAATCCGCGGTGGCCGCGGTCTCCACGCGCTCGATGATTTCGTCGAGGGAAGCTTCTTCGCCGGCATAGATAATGCGGAAGGAATCCGGCACGCCGAAATCAATGGTGTCTTTGGGCTTGAGCTCGTGGCGCTCCACCTTCTCGCCGTTCACGCGGGTGCCGTGGCGGCTCTGCGAGTCCAGCAGAATGAAGTGCCCTTCTTCCAGCACGATGGTGGCCTGCTGGCGGCTGATGCGGTTGTCGCGCAGCGTCAGCTCGTTGCCGGCCTGGCGGCCGATGCGGAAGGGCAGCTTGCGCACGGCCAGTTCCTGCCGCGCGCCGCTGGGATCCACGAGGATCAGCCGGGGAGTACGGTGCATCGTTCCATGGTCCCACTGCCCGCACGCTGCGGAAGGGAGCCTCCGGCTCCTGCCGGGTCTCCAACCTGGGCGGCGACTCCACCAACGCGTTCCATCCAGCAGCGATGAAGGGCGCAGGGACAGGCAGATGTTAGGCAAAACGGACGCGGAAGTAAACAGAGGATCACGCAGTGACGCAGAGGATGCGGCGCGAAGCAGAGGAAGCAGGCCACACCGGAACGGGCGCATCACGGAGTGCTCAGAGAAACGGAGGCCACGGAGCGGATTTCCAAATGCAGGGGCGGACCGGTGGCCCTTCCTCCAACATCTTCCGCGGTTTCGTAACAGGGCAGCCACGCTTCGTTCACCAGGGCATGCAACGGCCCGCCCCTACATTTGCGGGGGGCTAACGGTAATCGCTGGGGGGCAGCAGCGCCTCGCGGGGGACGCTCTCATCCCAGCCTTCATCTTTGGCCAGGTTGATAGTCTGCAGCACGAGCTGGGAGAGATAGCCGAGCACGACCGCTTTGCGGTAGTCCATGCGGCCATCGGCCACCAGTCCGGCCACGTTGGTGAGGACGTGCTTGACGGCGACAGCGGAACGGAAATTGGGGACGCCATCGAGGACGTCCCGAGCCTGGCGCGCGGGCTCCCGGCGGAGACGCTCCTGCTGGGCCTTTAAGTGCGTTCCGCAATAGATGACGCTGGAGTTGACGCGCGGCATGCGGCAGCGGCGGCCATCGAGGGTGGTTTGCCGGCAACGAGTGTCGTCGTCAATCGGGTTCATCTTTCCCATCCTTGAAGCTGGTTCTCGATGCGTGAAGGCACAGAGCCAGGACTGGCTGTGCCACCTACCCCCACCCCTTTTTTCAGAAGTACATGAAACGATAAAAGATTAAGTGGTTTATTTTGGAAGAGGAAGAAACTGCAAGAGATACCGCAGAGGCGCAGAGATCGCTGAGGAGCGCTGAGGAATCCGGCGGAGTTTGCGATGCGGCAAATCATGCGGGGATCATAGCCAGGAACGAGTCGCCTGGGAAGCTGGCATAAAATCGAAAAAAAACAGCTAATTATTTACCCCCTTGAGGCCTTCGGGCCCTTCGGCCCGGTTCCCAGCCTGCTCTGGGTCCAGTAGCGCAGGGCGCCGAAGTGCCCGGAAGGAATTCGAGCTGAAGCGCGCAGGCGCTGCCTCCATTCTTTGGGCAGGATTCGGGTTAGAATCCTGACTCCAGGATGAGTTCCTTCCGCATTGCGCTGGCGAATCTGCGGTATCCGGCGTCTCCGGAAGAATCCGTGACGCTCGCGGCGCATGCCGTGGCGCAGGCCGCGGCGGAGGGCGCGGGCATCATTTGTTTTCCGGAGTGCTACGTTCCCGGCTACCGAGCGCCGGGAAAGCGCGTGCCCCCGGCGGATGCGGTATTTCTGGAGCGCGCGTGGGCGGCAGCGCGCGAGGCGGCGGCGAAGGCGCGCGTCACCGTGATTCTTGGAACGGAGCGACTGCCGGACAATTCCTCGCCTCCTGCGGGGGCCAGCGGAAAACCGCTGGCCACCGCGCTGGTGATCCATTCCGACGGGACGGCCGCTGGATTCCAGGACAAGGTGCAGATTGATCCTTCCGAAGAGCCCACGTACACGCCCGGCAGCGGCAGGCGGATTTTCCACGCCGNGGCCACTGACATTTGGAATCGCGATTTGCCATGAGGGCTGGCGGTATCCGGAGACGGTGCGCTGGGCGGCGCGGCGCGGGGCGCACATCGTCTTCCATCCGGCTTTCCACGAAGCGGAGCCCGGCAGTTACCGTCCCGCAACGTTTGCGGATGCGGCCAATTCATTCCATGAGAAGGCGGTGCTATGCCGCGCGGCGGAAAATACCTGCTACTTCGCCACAGTGAATTGCGCGAGCGCGGGATCGCCCACCACCTCCGCGGTTGTCCGGCCGGATGGGACGTTGCAGTGCTACCAGCCGTACGGAGAAGAAGGATTGCTGGTGGCGGAGATTGACCTGAGCACGGCCACGGGAGTGCTGGCGAAGCGGCTCAAGAGTAGCGGCGAGTGACTGGTGCGCTGCGGGAAGAAGAGTTTCTCGCGGAGGCGCGAAGCCGAAGAGTTCGCCAAGGAGCGCGGGCCAGTCAATCGGCGGGAAGGGGCCTGGCGCAGATTAGACGGAGACAAGCAGAGACTGGCAGAGACAGGCAGAGACGGAGAGGGACAGACAAGAATGTCTGTCCCACGAAGGGCTAACGCTCGAAGGGGAGCCCCAGCACGCGGAAGGCGGCGGGAGTAATTTTCGCGCCGACCAGGGCGGCGCCCAGGGTGGTCCCGAGCGTGTTGGTGATGAGGTCGGTCATGCCGGAGCCGCGCGTGGGGAGATATGCCTGGAGGACTTCAATGGTGAGGCTGGCGGCAAAGCCGAGGCAGATGGTCAGGCCCAGCGCACGCGCGGATTGGCGCGCCAGGCGCAGATAAGCGCAAAAAACAAATCCAAAGGGAATGAAGCCCGCTATGTTGACGATCAGATCCCACAGATAGCCCCAGGTAGCCTGGAATTCCCTCCAGGGAACTTTCAAGAATGACGCGTGCAGGAGTCGGTAGTGATCCGGGATCATCAGGTCCGGCGCGCGGCCCGCACGATTGTGAATGGTGCTACCCGAGCCCTCGTCGAAAAGGTAGAGCGCTGCCAGTCCGGGGCCGGCGGAGGCGTCCAGCCGGCCGCTGCCCGCCCAGGAGCGGTAGTGCGCGAGCACTTCGTCCGCAGTGAGCTCGCGGTCGAAGACCGCCAGGCCGCGCACCCAGCCCCGCCAACTGTCGTTCTCCACCGGTGAGTTTCCAACCACCAGCCATCCGGAAAGATTCCCGCAAGGGAAGCCGAGGCGCGTGGATTTTTCCTTCAGCACGCCATTCACGTAGGCGGAATTGGACTGCGCGGAGGCGGTGAGCGCGAGAAACGCAGGAGCCTGGGAATCGAAGACGCGGTCGATATACATGTACCGGCGTCTGTGCAGGCCAAAAGCGCTCTCGTCGCCCTGTTCGAAGACCGCGCCCGAAGAATACTGGCGAATGAAAAACGCCGTGGGATTGCCGGGCATGTAGAATCCGAGCAGCGTGGATACCCCTTTGGGAAGGTTGGCGCGGGCCCAGAGTTCCAGGCTGCAGGCGTGGGCGCCCTGCGGACCCGGCGGCGGAAGTGGCGCCGAGCTGACCGCCTGCCCGCGCCCCGCAAGGTGCAGTCCGCTTCCATCACGGGACCACTCCACATTGTTTTTCGGGAGGGGATTGAAGGGCCACAGGCCGGCAACCAGAATCAGGCAGAGTACCACGGCGCACGCCACGGCGAGCAGCCTGTCCCGGGCAGGCTCGGAGATCATCCCGATACTCGCGCGCTTGGCAATGGCGTCCGCATGGCCGGGGGATAGCATAGCGCAAAGCCTCAAACTGCACCGAGAGGGGAAGCCGGCGCCGCAGGGCATCCCGGGCTTCCTGTAGCGAAGCAGCGGCCAGGGCGGTGATTGGCCAAGTCCCGGGGACGTGCGGCAAGATGGAAGAAAGCAAGCAAGAGAAGGATGGCGCGAATGACCTACCAGCAAGAAATTTCCATGACCACCAAAGGCCACGGGGATATGCACAATCTGACCCCGAAAGTCGCCGAAGTGATTCAAAAGTCCGGCGTCGTGACCGGCATGGCGCACGTGTTCAACGTGGGGAGCACGGCGGCTGTGGGGACTATCGAGTTCGAGCCGGGGCTGGAGAGGGATTTGCCGGAGATGCTGGACCGGCTGATTCCACCGAGCCGCGACTACGGCCACGAGCAGGCGTGGCATGACGGCAACGGGCATTCGCACTTGCAGGCCACGCTCCTGGGACCGTCACTGACCGTGCCCATTGCCGGCGGCAAAGCGGTGCTCGGCACCTGGCAGCAGATCTTCCATCTGGAGTGCGACGTGCGCGGGAGGCAACGGACGGTGCTGGTGACGGTAGTGGGAGAGTGACCAGTGGCCAGACCAGGACAGGACGAGGGCCATGCCGGGCTGTGCGCGGACTGCGTGCAGGCCCGCATCGTAGAATCCGCCAGGGGATCGCGGTTTGTTTTGTGCTCGAAGTCGGAGATGGATCCGGCGTTCGCCAGGTATCCGCGGCTGCCGGTGATCGCCTGCCCGGGGTACGAACAGAAAAAGCGGGGAGAAAAGCTTTAACGCAGAGGACACAGAGAAACGGAGCACACGGAGAGAGGGCGGGTACGGAGAGGAACAGCTCGAACGAGAGGGAGCGACAGGGAAGCAAATGCGCGGGCCGGATTCCGCGCCCGCGATTTTCGAGTTTCGAGTTCAGCCCTTCGGGGCGTAGTAGCCTTTGCGGGCCAGGACTTTCGAATCGGGGCGGGTGACTTCAATCTTGATTTTTCGAAAGCGGCCGTCCTTCGCCGGGTTCGAGGGATAGTAGCCGAGCACGTACTGGCTGCGCAGCTCCTCCACCAACTGCTCGAACGCCTTGGGAAGATTCTTTTCGCTGCGCACCTCAATCATGCGGCCGCCGGTTTCTTCGGCAATCTTCTGGGCCACGCCGGCGCCGGAACCTCCGTAAAAGTAATAGCCCGGGTCGGAAATGAGCAGGACGTGGACCACGGCATCCACGCGCTGCGCGGCCTCGATGGCCTCGTCGCGCTTGATGCGGCTGCCCTCGTCGATGGCATCGGTGAGCGCGATGATGGCCTTGCGGCCGACTTCGGAGGAGAGCTTCTCGCGCGCCGCCAGGTAAATGGCCTCATAAAACACGGTGCCGCGCGGGTTGCGATCCGGAACCGTGCCGGGAGTGATGGCCGGCGCCGCGTCGTTGATGCGCGCGCGGTTGAGGCCGCGCTCGAGCTCCGCCACGCTGCCGGTAAAGTCGGTGAGCAGATCGGAATCCTTGTCGAAACTGATGATGGCGGCGAGATCGCCTTTGATCATCACGTGCTCGAGGAAGCTGCTGGCCGCTTCCTGCTCGGCCGGCAGCATGCGGCGCATGCTCCCGCTGGTGTCCACCAGGATGCCCATGGTGAGCGGGAGGTTGAGCTCCTTGTTGAAGAACTCGACTTTCTGTTCGACGCCGTCTTCGAAGATGTGGAAATCGTTTTTGGCCAGGTCGCCGATAAGAGCGTTGTGTTTGTCGCGCACCGTGACGAAAAGGTTGACCAGGCTGACCTGGATCTTGAGCGGCTGCTGCGCGCGTTCCACCGGTTGCTGGGGCTGCGGCGAGGCGGGTTGCTGAGTCTGTGTGCTCCGCGGCCGTGCGGCGCGCGCGGCGGGGAGCGAGGCCAGGCAGGCGGCGAAGACGCCGGCGGCCAGCGCCCAGTGCAGGTGGTGTTGTGACATCACGTACCCTCCCGGCCGAATCTGTGCGACGATTAGGATGCGCCGCAGGGTCCAACCGCTGTCCCGCGGCCGGCATCCATTTTAGGCGATGAAGGCGGAAAAAAAAGTGAAGTTGAGAGGCTGGCGCGGGACGGGGGCGGTGACCCTGGTGATTCTGGTCACCGGGTGGAGCGCCGCTGCGGCCCGCCGGGCGCAGGGGCAGGCGGCTCCGGCTGCGCCGGCCGCGCGTCCCGCTGCCGCATCCGCGCAGGCGCCGGAGCAGGGCCTACAGCACTTCAAGGTGCACACGGAAGAAGTGCTGGTGCCGGTAATGGTGCGCAACCGCGCGGGCGACGCCGTGTTCGACCTGGAGAAGCAGGACTTCCGGATCCTGGAAGACAACGTGGAACAGCGCATCTCCTACTTCGTGAACGATCCCTTCCCGCTTTCCGTGGTCTTCCTGGTGGATAGCGACCTGCCACAACGCACGGCGGAGATGGTGAACAAAAGCCTGGGCGCGGTGCTGGGCGGCATGGCGGAGGGCGATGAACTGGCGGTGGTGCTGTTTTCGCAATTTCCGCGCACGGTGATGGATTTCGACAGCAATCAGAGCCAGATCAGCGACGTGCTGAAACGCGCGGAACTGGGACACACGTTTCCCGGGAGCGCCAGTCGGACGATGACGGACCCGCCGCGTCCCACCACGCTGAGCCAGGATGCGGGCGTGCCGCAGTCGGCGAAAATCCTGGGGCGGGTGTCAAAGGACCTGGACGACGCAGTGATGTACTCCGCGGAGATGCTGCGCACGCGGGGACGCGACCGCCGGAAATTGATCCTGCTGGTGAGCGACGGGCACAACTCCAGCAACAACCTGGCCAGCTACACGGAAGTGCTCCACGTGGTGCTGGCCAACGATATCTCCGTCTACGGCGTGGGCGTGAGCGAAGCGGTGCTGGACCGCAAGCGCACGGCCATCGCGCGCTACGTGGAGGCGACCGGCGGAGACATCTTCTTTGCGCCTACGCGCGGCGGGCTGGAAGACGATTACACGCGCATCCTGGAGGAAGCCCGGAATCTCTACACGCTGTCGTATGTGCCGCAGGGCACGGACCGCTCGAAAGAGTATCACTCGATCGAGGTGCGCGTGGAGCGCGCCGGGCTGCACGTGCTGGCGCGCGACGGCTATTACGTGCTGCAGGAGAAGAAGTGACCGGCGCGGCGGCCGGCGTGCGGCGGTCCGGGAGCAGCGAGAGGCGCACGGAGGAAAAGCCGGCGGCGGGCGACCGCGCAATTCGCGCCATGCATGCAACGCCGCGCGCGGGAATTTTTTGGTGCGTTTTTTCTTCGCGCGGCGCGGAAAATTTTTTTGTTGACATCGAATTGCCGCGCTCGTATAGATGAGAGTGACCGTTGCGCCGGGCTTCGCAGAGGGGAGTGCGGCGCGAGCGAGTCCTGAAGGAAATGCGCGAACGATGAACGGATAGCAGGCCCACACGAAGACCGCCGCGCCGGCAAGCTGGACAAACCGGCGCGAGTCCTCAAAGCGGGGCGGCCCGATGGCTCGGGACGCCCCGCTTCTTTTTTTCCGCCCGCGCGGTTCGGCTGCGAGTTGCCTCCCGCGAAGAATTCAGCGATGCTCTGGAGCGCTCTGGGAGCGGAGCGGCAAGGAGGAGGCAATCATGGCCGACGCAAAGATTCCCGAAAATTTCCTGGACCTGTTCGAAAAGCGCGCCTTCGCCAATCTGGGCACGGTGATGGCGGACGGCAGTCCGCAGGTCACTCCGGTGTGGATCGATCTGGAAGGCGGACGCCTGGTGGTGAACTCGGCCAAGGGGCGGGTAAAGGACCGCAACATGCGCCGCGACCCGCGGGTCTCGCTGGCCATCGTGGATCCGGAGAATCCCTACCGCTTTCTGGAGGTGCGCGGGCGCGTGGTGGAGATCAGCGAGCAGGGCGCGGACGCGCACATCGACAAAATGGCCAGGAAATATCTGGGCCAGGAGAAATACCCCTACCGCAAGGCCGGAGAAGTGCGCGTGCGCTACCTGATCGAGCCGGAGCGCATCCACACCATGGGCTAGGCCAGGGCGAGAACTCCCGAGGACCCCTGCTCGTTCCCGATTGACTGTGTCAAGGATGCGCTGAGCGAAGGCGAGGACTCCCAGGCACGAGGGCTCGCGCAGGCCAAACCCTTCCGGCCGCTCACTCCTCGGGCGAGGTCCCCGGCACGGCCTGCCCGCGTTGGTGTGCCGGGCAGATCAGGCGGTAGTCACAGAAACGGCAGGTGAAGCCGGGCGTTGCTGGAAAGTGCGCGGCGCGGACTCCGGCGGCAACTTCCTGGAGAATCGCTTCCGCCTCGGCAATGTCCTTCTCGTCGCGTGGAGAAAAAACCAGCGAATCGTTCTTGAGGTAATGAAATGCCATGCGCGGCTTGCCGAGGTCCAGCGCGTCGCGGGCAGCCAGCGCGTAGTAGCTGAGTTGCAGGCTTTTTTTGGCGTGCTTTTCATCGCGCGGCGTGCCGGTCTTGTAGTCCACGACTTCGCAGGCACCGCCGGGCAGTGAGTGGATCTGATCCATGCGGCCGGTGAGCAGCACATCATTGGCGAGCGGCAGGCTGAAGGGCTTCTCCTGGTCTTGCAGGCTGGGCGGCGCGGCGGAAACCCGCGCGTGGAATCTGCGGAGCTGCTCGCGGCCCTCGTCGCGGTAGGATTCTTCCTGGTAGTCATCCTCGAAGCCCGCGCTCTTCCATTCCCGCTGGTAACGCGTGAGCAGTTCCTCGAGCGGCGGCGTCCTTCCCGCGCTCGCTTCTTTCACGAACCATTTGACGATGGCGTGCATCAGGCTGCCGAAAGTCAGAGCCGCGTTGGGCCGGCCACGCAGGTGCCAACTGCGCTCGAAGAGGAATTTCTGCGGGCAGCTCCGGTAGAGCTCGATGGCGTCGTCACTCAGCTCGAGCGGGCGGCCCACCGGCGGGCGATATTCCGCGGCCCACGCGCCGATCCGCGAAGCCTGGTAAGCGGCCCGTTGCGGATCTGGGAAAAGCCCGGCAGTTCCCGCGGCGGCAGGTGTGCCGGGGTTTTCCTGCCGTAGCGCCGGCCCGTTCTGAGCTTGCCGCGGCGCGCAGGGCATCTTGCCGGCGATTTTCTGCCGGGTCACCGCCGGCGCAGCCGGTGTGATCCGCTCCACGTCTTTCGCCAGGCGGGCCATCTCCTGCTCGATGTCCTCGAGAAACGGAGAGGGTTTGGTGCGGTCGCGGACGATAGTGGTGAGCATCAGCCGCTTGCGCGCGCGGGTGAGCGCCACGTAGAAAAGGCGGCGCTCTTCGAGCACGTGATGATCGCCCTGGGGTAATTCCTCCTTCATCAGCGTATCGGGAAATTCAAAGACCGGGCGCCGGTTGCGCACCGGAAAGCTGTTGCGGCACAGGCGCAGCACGAACACGTGGTCGAATTCGAGCCCTTTGGCGGCGTGCACGGTCATCAACTGCACCGCATCCTGCGCGCCGGCGCCGGCTTCCGTGATTTCGCCCTCGCTGTGCTTTTCGTCGAGCGTGATGGAGCCGCCCGCCTGCTGGAAATAATGGAAGTATTCGAGGAATTCGCGCAGGCGGCCGTTCGGATGAGCCGCCTGCCATTCCTGCAGGAAAGCGCGAAAGGCGGCGAAGGCGCGGCGATCTACTGCGCTTTCCAGCGGCAGCATGCCCAGTGCGGCGGCAAGCGGGTCGAAGACGGCAAGCGCCGGCTGGCCGCGCGACAGTTTGCCCAGCGTCTCGTGCAACCGCTGCAGCTCTGCGGCTGCGGGCGCCGCGGGCTTACCCAATGCGTTCTGCTCCGCCAGAGCTTCCCACAGCGATTTCCTGGGCTGCTTTGCGGCGTGCTGCCCCAGCCGGACCAGGTCTTCCGCCGTGAATTTCCAGCGGGGAATGGCGAGGACGCGCGCGCAGGCCACGTTGTCGCCGGGCCAGTCCACCCAGGCGAGAGCGGCGAGCAGGTCGCGCACAATGGGATGGCCAAGCACGGAAAGGTTGCGGATGACGAAAGGGACGCCGCGGCGGTCCAGTGCGGCCACCAGATGCTCGCGGTGCTGGTGCGTGCGGTAGAGCACGGCAAACTTCTCCCAGCTCTTTCCGCGCGCGTGCTCTTCTTCCATCTGCGCGGCCACCCATTCCGCTTCTGCCTCTTCGCTGGGAAGTCCGGCGATGCGGATGCGTTCGCCCTCGGGATTTTCCGTGGTGAGGCGCTTGTCGGGGAACATGCGGTTGGCCGCGCCGTTATTGCGGATGACCGCGTCCGCAACGCGCAGGATTTTCCGGGTGGAGCGGTAATTCTGCGCGAGCAACAGGCGCGAATGGTTTGCGGAGGCCGCCCCCGCAGGGGGCAGGAAATTGCGCTCGAAAATGCGGAAGCTGCCGAAGGAGGCCCCGCGGAAGCGATAGATGGCCTGGTCGTCATCGCCCACCACGAAGAGATTGCAGGGCGCGCCGGCCAGCAGGCCAAGCAGGCGGATTTGCGCGACGTTGGTGTCCTGGAATTCGTCCACGAGGATGAAGCGGTAACGGCGCTGCAAGATTTCGAGCGCGGCCGCGTCCGCCGCGAGCCGGCGGACGGTCTGCATGAGGCTGGCGCCGAAGGTGAGCAGGTTGTGCTCCTGGAGCAGGCGCTCGCTCTCGCGGTAGGCACGCGCCAGTTCGAGCTGCTTCTCCGCGTCTTCCTGGGCCTGCTCATCGGCGCCGGCCGCCAGGCGCGCGGCCTGCTGCTGTGCGTAGCGCAGATATTCTTCCGCGGTCACCAGTTCATCCTGGCAGCGGGAAAAGAATTTCGTGAAGTCGTTCAAGAACTGTCCGGGATCGTAGAGCCGGCGGAAATGCGCTAGTTTGAACCGGGCGAGATTCTGGCGCAGCAGGATCCAGTGCTCGATTTCATCAATCAGCCGCAGGCCGGGATTGTTTTCCTGAAGGCGCTCGTGGCAGAAGGCGTGGAAAGTGGTGGCGACAAGTCCCTTGGAGCGCTCGCCGAGTGAACGATGCACGCGCCAGGCCATTTCTCCCGCGGCCTTGCGGGTATAGGTGAGCGCCAGGATTTCGCCGGCGGCGAGGTCCGCGCGCGTTTCCAGCAGGTGCCGGATGCGCTCGACGATGACGCGGGTCTTTCCCGTGCCCGCGCCGGCGATTACCACCATCGGCCCTTCGCCGTGCTCCACGGCGCGCCGCTGATCAGGATTTAGCAGGAGCGCTTCGGGCGCCTGCGGTGAGTTGGGGGGCGTGCTCATCTAATTCATGCTAGCGCACTGGCCGTGCAGGGTCGACCCTGGGCGCGGAAGGGCCGCAATGGTTGCCCTTGTTGTGAGTGTTTGACCCGAATTCGGTACGGGCGTAGGATTTTAATCCGCACAGAGCGCAACGAAGCAGAGGTGCTCCATGGAATCCGCCGTCATTTTGAGCGCAGTGCGCACGCCCATCGGGAAATTCCAGGGCGGGCTGGCGCCGCTATCCGCCACACAACTGGGCGCAAAAGCAGTGGCGGAATCGGTGCGCCGAGCGGAAGTGGACCCGAAGCAGGTGGATGAATGCATCCTGGGCAACGTGGTTTCCGCGGGGCTGGGACAGGCGCCGGCGCGGCAGGCGGCGCTGGGCGGTGGGCTCGCTCCCACCGTGGCCGCGATGACCATTAATAAGGTATGCGGCTCGGGGCTGAAGGCGGTAGCCCTGGCGGCGCAGGCGGTGATTACCGGCGAATCGGAGCTGGTGGTGGCCGGCGGCATGGAGTCCATGAGCAACTGTCCCTACCTGCTCACGCAGGCGCGGACGGGATACCGCCTGGGCCATGCGCAGATGCTGGATTCGATGGTGCTCGACGGCTTGTGGGACCCCTACGAAAACTTCCACATGGGCATGACCGCAGAGCTGGTGGCGGAGAAATACGGCATTGGGCGCGAGGCACAGGACAGGTTTGCCGTGGAGAGCCATCGCCGGGCGGTGCAGGCGCTGCAATCGTGTTTCTTCGAGGCCCAAACCCTGCCTATTGAAATCCCGCAGAAGAAGGGCGAGCCGCTGGTGATCCGCAAGGATGAGTCGCCGCGTGAGGACTGCACGATGGAGTCGCTGGGGAAACTGAAGCCGGCGTTCAAAAAGGACGGCACAGTGACCGCCGGCAACGCCCCGGGAACCAACGACGGGGCGGCCGCAGCGGTGGTATGCACGGAGCGCACGGCCGCGCGGCTGGGCCGCAACCCTCGCGCGCGCATCGTGGCCCAGGCGGTGAGCGGTGTTGAACCGAAGTGGGTGATGATGGCGCCGGTCCAGGCCATCGAGAAGATCCTCAAGAAAACCGGGTGGGACCGCGGCCGCGACGTGGACCTCTATGAATTGAATGAAGCCTTCGCCGTGCAGGCTCTGGCGGTCATTCAGGAAACGCGCCTCGATCCACAGAAGGTAAATGTCAATGGTGGCGCCGTTGCTCTCGGGCACCCGATCGGCGCCTCCGGGGCGCGCGTCCTGGTGACGCTGCTGTATGAGCTCGAACGCCGCAACCTGCATCGCGGCATCGCCGCGTTGTGCCTGGGGGGCGGGAACGCAGTCGCCCTGGCCATCGAACGCTAATCCGCCAAAGCGGCCGCGCCGCGAGCCGCTCTCCAACGCTCCACTACTTGCCTGCGGGCCGCTTGGTTTTCTGCCCATAAGCTCTTGCCAGACCTTCCGTCAGGAGGTAGTCTGCACGCCAGTTTGGAGTGCGGAAGCCCTAGGCGCGGGATGATTTTTTCAGTTCCTCACAGGTCCGGTCCTTCAGGGCGCTCCAGGACGCTTGGGTGATTCAAACCATCTGCCGCCTCGGTGGAGGCGTGGCAAGGGGAGAAAGAAAATGGCGCGCTGGCTAGGGGTGTCGGCATTGGTGTTGATCATTTGCCTGACGGCCGGCAGCGCCCAGGCACAGTCGCCCATCATCACTCCCTTTGCAGGCGGCGGCCTGCCATCGGGAACGGGCACGACGGCGGCCATCGGGCAGGTGGGCGGCATCGGCAGAGACGCCGCTGGTAATCTCTACTTTTCCTCGACCACGGGAACGATCCTGAAACTCGATACCGGAGGGAATCTCTCCGTTCTGGCGGGGAACGGCACGGGGGTTTTCAACGGCGATGGCGGACCGGCCACCAGCGCGCAAACCGGAATTGGCTTCGCTATTCCGCCGAGCCCGGTCAAGACGGACCCGGCAGGCAACGTGTATTACGGAGATTTCGTAGCGTGCGTTGTGCGGCGGATTGACGCGTCGACCGGAATCATCACCACCGTTGCCGGCACTCCCAACCTGGATCTGATCAATTCCAGCAATTGCGGCGCAGCCGGGGACGGCGGCCCAGCGACGAGCGCACAGTTAGGGCAGCCTTCCGGGTTGGCCTTTGATTCCGCGGGGGACATGTATATCGCCGACTTTCAGTTTTGCGTCGTTCGGCGGGTGGACCACGTGTCGCAGACCATCACCACCGTGGCCGGGAATGCGGCCCTGGGCTGCGCATCCAGCACCAACGTGGGAGACGGAGGACTTGCCACCAGCGCGCAACTGGAAAATCCCATTGGCATCCTGCTGGATTCTTCGGGGAACCTGTACATCGCGGACTCCGACCCAATTAACTTTTCTTCGCGCATCCGCGAAGTGGATGCCGCGGCGCAGCACATCAACACCATCGCCGGCGGCGGCACGAGCAATGCGAACGGCAGTCTTACCGCCACACAGGTACTGTTGCGGTTTACCACCGGCCTGGCTTTTGATCCCTCGGGCAACTTGCTCATCCTGGATAACGGAATTCCCGGCATCCTGAGCGTCAATTCTTCCACCAAGGTCGTGACCCTGATCGCCGGGCAATTCGGCGTTTCCGGATTTGCCGGCGACGGAGGTCCGGCCATGTCTGCTGAATTCGCGAACGCATTTGGAGTGGGCACAGACCCTGATCTGGCCGTGGATCCGACGACTGGAACGATCTACGTCACGGACGGATTCAACTATCGAGTTCGAAAAATCGACGGCACAACGAAAGTCATCACCACCATCGCAGGAAGCGGGAATGTGGGTGATGGCGGGCCGGCCACCGGCGCTGAGCTTTTTGCCTCCGGAATTGCCGTGGATGCCACGGGAAATGTGTTCGTCACGGACCTAACAAACGGCCGGGTGCGTGTGGTCGACCACACGACCGGGAACATCTCCACTGTGGCCGGCATGGACGTGGGGCCGGTGCGCCCGCCGACAGGAGACGGCGGTCCGGCCACCGCGGCGCAGCTTTCCACCCCACGCGGGGCTGCGGTGGACCTATCAGGAAACCTCTATTTCAGTGACAGCAATTTCACCGTCCGTCGCGTGGACGGAACCTCGAAAGTAATCACAAGATTTGCCGGCACCGGGCCGGCCGGCTTTTCCGGAGATGGCGGCCCGGCCACCAGCGCGCAATTGCGCACCACGCGCGCCGTGGCCACCGATGCCTCGGGGAATGTTTACATCGCGGACCAGGGCAACAACGTGATTCGCATGGTGGACGTTTCCGGCGGCACGCTGAATATCAACACCGTCGCGGGAAAACACGCGCTTGGGGCGGGCTACGGCGGAGATGAAGGACCGGCTACGAGCGCCCAGCTTGCCGGGCCCGCGAGCGTTGCTCTGGATTCGAACGGCAATTATTTCATCGCGGACACCAACAATAATGTAATTCGCCGCGTGGATGCGGCCACCAAAAAGATTTCCACTGTGGCCGGCAATCATGCCGCGGCGCCGGGATTCAGCGGAGATGGCGGCCCCGCGACGCTGGCGCAGCTCAATGCCCCGCGCGGCGTGGCCGTGGACCAATACGACAACCTCTATATTGCCGACGGCCTGTTCAGCAGCAACCGGGTGCGCATGGTGAATTCCGTTAGCGGCATCATCACCACGCTGGCTGGGAATGGCGGCGTGAACTATTCAGGGGATGGCGGGCCGGCAACCGCCGCCAGTGTCTTTCCGACTTTTGCCATTGCGGCTGCCCCGGGAAGCGGCGGTGACATCCTTGTGTACATCAGCGACGAGATCGGCGTCCGCGCCCGGGTGATTACGATCCCTCCGGTCCCCGCGGTTTACCTGACTCCGGCGGCCGGCCTCGGATTTACGAGCCAGCAGACCTTCACCACCAGCGCCCCGCAGACCGTCACCATCGCCAACAGCGGGACTGGTCCGCTGAATGTTTCTGACGTCTCCTTTACGGGAACAAATCCCGATGATTTTGTGATTGTCCCCGGGGGATCTTGCATGGGCACCAGCTTTGTGCTCGCGCCCACGGCGAGCTGTACGGTCATGGTGGCGCTTTCTCCCGTCGATACCGGCAGCCTGACCGCTGCGCTCACCTTCACGGACAACGCGGGCGGCGGCAGCCAGTCCGTGCCGCTGAGCGGTTCCGGCACATCATCGGCTACGCCCATGCCTGCCTCGAATTTGACGGCCGTTCCCGGCGCGAACGCGGTGAGCTTGACGTGGACCGCGAGCCCCACGGCGGGAGTTACTTACAACGTGTACCGGGTGCTGCAATCCGGCGGCGCCTGCGCGGCCCCGAATACCTCCGTCTACACGCGCATTGCTTCTGCCGTCGGCCCTACGAGTTACAACGACACGGATCCCACCCTGTCTGCGGGCAAGACCTATTGTTATGGCGTGACCGCGGTCGCCGCCGGCGCCGAAAGCGTCTTCTCCAACGTGGCCACGGCCACGCTCTCGGCGGGTTTTGTCCCCACGCTGACCATCACCATGGCTACGCTGCCCAATGGCGCGGTCGGCGTTCCATACGGCATGGGCATTCCTTTCGCGGGCGGGATGGGGCCCTACACGGTTGCGGTGACCAGCGGCACGCTGCCCACCGGCTTTTCCATGTCTACAACCACGGTCGGAAACGTCCCTCCGGGCCACGTGTACAGCACGAGTGCTCCTCCGGCGACGGCGGGCACGTTCACCTTCGGCGTTACTGTGACGGATTCGAGCACCCCCACTCCGCAGACGGCCATGGCCACCATTTCGCTCACCATTGGTCCCGCTCCGGCAAACACGCAAGCTGCGCTCCTGAAGGGCCAGTACGCCCTGTTTCTCCAGGCCTTCGCCGATCCAAACGGGGATGAACAGGGCATCGTGGGCAGTTTGAATTTCGACGGCGCTGGGAACTACACGGGCGTGGTGGACATCAACAACACCTCGGCCATTACCCAGAACATGGCGGTCAGCGGGACGTATTCCGTCGGGCCGGATAACCGGGGATTTCTGAGCCTCAACGTGCCGAGTCCCATCCAGTTGGTGTTCGCTGTGGGCACTGTGTATCGAGGGGTCGCCTACCGCGCGACCGTGACGCAGTTCAACGACAACAACGGGAACCACCGCATCGGCTCGGGCTTCCTGAAGCTGCAGGATCCCACCGTGTTCAATCAGAACGCCTTTGCCGGGACGTTTGTCTTCGGATTTACAGGCCAGGACCTGCCCCTGGATCGGGTGGGAGAAGTCGGAATCATTTCTTTCGACAATGCCCTCCGTGTGACTTCCGGCTCCGCCGTTTTAAACATTGCCGGAACGGTCTTCAGCGTCACTTCCATCACCGGAACGTACACGGCTCCGGATGCCAACGGGAGATCCACGAACTCCACCACGGCCGCGCCGCTCGGCCCCGTCCAATTCGTCGTTTACATCATTTCCGCGAACGAGGCGATTGCCATGGTGATTGAGCCCCGGACGAGCGGCGCGTTGTTGCTCGGGCCGGTCCTGCGGCAGCAGAATCCGGGCACGTTTACAAACAGTTCGCTGGCTGGCCCGGACGTGGTGTCGCTTGCGAAACTTTCCCCGGGAGGCGGCGGATCGGGCGCAGTGGTCGGCCTGGCCACGGCGGCCTCCGGAACGCTTTCGGTGACCTTCGATCAGAACGAGTCGGGATCCGTAAATACAAATTTGACGGCAAGCGGACCGTACACGGTAACCCCGGCCGGACAAGTCTCCACGACTCTAAACGGCGCTATCGGACCTTCGCCTCTCGCGCTCTCCCTCTCCGGTCAGGACACCGGGTTCCTTCTGTCCCTCGACAGCTCCGTGACGTTTGGAACCCTCACACCTCAGGCAGGCGGGCCGTTCTCGAACGCCAGCTTCGGAGGCAATATATTTTTCGGCCAGCAGGAGACGGTTTCGGGGCACGAATCATTCTCGGGCATCGGAACGCTCAACGGGCCCGGCTCTGCCATTTTCAACATCACCAACGACGATAGCCATAAGAGCGGACAGCTCCTGTTCGCGCAAAACGTTGGTGCGCTCAATTTTACCGTGATGGGGAATGGCCACTTCACGGCCTTGGGCCCCCAGACAAGCAACCTGGCCGGGTACGCGATTTCACCTTACGAATTGGCCCTCTTCGATACGACCGGGGGGCCGTCCGATCCGACGCCGTCCAGTAATCCGGACCTGGTGCGGGCGCGATCCATCGTAGCGCCGCCGGGCACGCCGTCTCCGGCGAGCCCAACGGTGGCTTTCCCCATGCCGGTCGCGCAAGGGAGCGGCGGGACTTTTGGGCCGTTCATCTTCTCGAATACGGGACTGGGTCCCATGGCGTTCACCGGCGTGAACACGACGGCTTCCCCGGATTTCAATGCTCAGGGTTCAGGGCCCGGCGGTTGCCTGCCTGCCCCAGGAGTCCTGATACTGCGTCCGGGCGAGTCCTGCATGATTACGTTTACCTTCAACCCTACAATCTCGACTCCCACCGGCGCACCGCTCAATGAAACGCTGGTGCTGACTACGGACGGCACCACGAACGTGGTCGTCTCCGTGAGCGGTACGGCGACTCCCTCGGGCGGTCCTTGCGGGACGATCACATGGATTGGCGCGAGTGGAGGACAGTGGACCACCGCAACGAACTGGAGCCCCAACGCGATTCCCGTATCCACGGACAACGTCTGCATACCGACCGGATTCACAGTCAACCTGTCAGGTGCCCTCGCCGCGGCAAATCAGACGATTAATTCACTCACCGTTCAGGGCACCTCGACGCTTGCGGTTTCTTCCGGGCCGCTCACGGTTTCCTCCACGGCCACGATCACCAATCTGGGCGTGACGGGTGGAACCCTTACCTTCAGCGGCACAACCAGCATCAGTACGATTGCTTCCATATCCAATGGCACAACCACCTTCGACGGACCGGCCAACATCGGGGCCTTGGCATTGAGCGGAGGCACGCTCGCAGGAACCGGCGCGGTGACGCTGCTGGGCAACTCGACGTGGACGGGCGGAATCATGAACGGATCGGGAAGCACAACCGTGGGCTCCGGCGTAAAGTTCACGGTCAATACCACGGGCTGCTGCGCGCAGTTGATTGGGCGCACGCTTACCGTTTCCGGAACGCTGGTGCGCA
>OCOJ01033317.1_pt1 | contig 34590 bp, 37 predicted proteins | sample 1539251 | NCBI WGS metagenome assembly OCOJ01 (sample SAMN01911457, study PRJEB22624) | soil metagenome | biome: Soil | place: Malaysia | collected 2012-04-30 | depth RA_metagenome m
ACACGTCACCCCGCAACGGGCGCTGTAGAGCGCCGGACGGCGCTCGTGGTTAACTTCCTCACGTTGTGCCACTTAGAAAATTTCGGGCGCTGGAGAGCGCCGGAGCGGCGCTCTCCGTTAACTTATTGAAAATAAAAGAGAGCGGCTAAAGAGAAAAACAGCGCACGCCTCGCCAGATCAGTCGGGCTTGTGGTCTTGAGTAGCGTGTTGAACCTGTTCTCTCTGAAGGCGAGCCACTTCCTGGCCTATCGCACGGAGTTGATCGGTGATGGCTTGGTCCGATTCAAAACCTTGCAGCCACTCAGCAGGGTCATCCGGCAGTGGTTCCTCGTCCTGGAGCTTCGCTTGCCGCAAGGTGGTTGCAGCAGACCGGAGGCGCTGAATCTCGCTGTCTCTCCGGCTGCACTCTTGGCACTGTTGGGTCATGCCTTCGTCCCTCCCTATAGAGGGCTGCCATAGTCGAAAAACTTCCCCCGAAGACCTGCCCAGCATCTTCGCAAGGTACCTCCAAGAGCACGGCACGACCGCTTCCTTTCGTTCTCTGCCCGCCCAATTGTATCCCGGGCATTACGTGTTATTTAGGTGAGGATGGATACTACCACTCTGGTTCGTATCCAGTGTTGCCTCCGACCATGCCGGGAGTGCCTATACCGGTCCCAAGTCTACCGACGCTGCCGGTCCCAGAGCCGGTTCTAGTGCCGCTGGGCTAAGAGCCATGAGAACTGTCCAAAATTGGGGTGACTGTGAATACCACAAATCCTGTTGAAACGTGTGAGCGTTTCAATCGACTCATCTGGCACGACTCGAAACTGCGCTCGCTGCGGATCGTTCGGAACGAAGATGATCTTGATGAAGTGCATCTAGACGTCGAACTGAGGGGTATGCCGGAGAAAGAACTCGCACCGATGACCGTAGTGCTCGAGAACGCCGTTTTTTTCTTTAGCGATATTGATCTGCAGGGGAAGCGCGAGTGCTCAGACGACATTTCAAACGCCAAATGCGAGGCCAGGACGGATCTGATGACTAAACTGCAGAACGAGCGGCTGCAGTACTCACCGACCGCCCTCACGGGGTATTTTCACTTTTCAGTCTTTTTGATCCCGCCAGGGGGTAGTGTGGATGTTATCGCATCTGGTTTCAGGTTGGAGCGGCGACAGAGACCATAAGAGCGATCTTTGGGTCAGCCGGACGACCCGTGGTGTGCCACAGATCAGACGGGTCCACGAAAAGCACCGGGTTGTTGATCGCATAACTGTAGAAGTTAATGGTGCCAATGAAGCCAATCGGGTCCTCTGAGACGAAGCGACCGGTTTGGGGATCGTAGTATCTGGCGCGATAGTACGACGTGAAAGCACCGCTACTGACGCTGGCCACCGGCATCTGAGAGGCTGTTGCCATCCCCTCAATTGTAATTGCCGGTTATCTAGCCTCAAAGGGTCTCAGGCACTGCGGTTTCCTCGTTCTCATACCCTTGCTGCGGGGTGGGTCCGGCGGTGAACTTGTTTCAGTTTCCGTATCGAGACGTGCGTGTAAATTTGCGTTGTATCCAGTCGTGCGTGGCCAAGCATTTCCTGGATGTAGCGCGTGTCTGCAGCACCTTCTAACATCACAGTGGCCATGGTGTGACGAAGAACATGGCAGGCACCGTTCTTTCCAATGTTTGCCGCACGAATGTAACGACGAACCAACCAGCTCAGGTGGTTCGGCGCAAACGACACACCGTTGGATGTTAGAAAGACAATCCCGATGTCTGGCTCAAACGCAAAAGCAGAGCGCGCATCGCTGAGATACTTGTCGAGCCATAGGAGGGCTCTCTCACCGACCGGAACGACTCGGTCACGATTCCCCTTTCCCTGACCGATTGTCGCGATGCCAAGGTCTCGGTCAATGTCAACCACTTTCAGCCGCATTACTTCAGTCTGACGTATGCCGGTACTGCCGAGCACCGGGGAGCGGGAGAGAGACCCACGGGACTGTGTGTTGACTGGCCAGAAGGACTGCCTTGGAGTTTTGATTCACTTTGGCAACATTTGGCAACAATTGACCTTCAGAGCGGTGGTAACGCCTTATTTCGGTGAGGCTAAGAAGTATGGGATGCAATTCGATTCCCATCGCCCGCTCCAGATTCGAAAGCGCTTACGCGATAGCGGGAAAATTGGANGGGAAAATTGGACCCTTGAGAACGCTGCCCGGACCTCTTTCAACGGGATCGGCAGTTCTTACGTCGCCGTCGGGGCGTTCCTTGGCAGATCATCGCAGAGTGGCGCAAGCGATCAATATTTAGACGGGAGCGGGGGCCCCGCTCTTGTGGCGTGGGTGTTCTTACCACGGCAGTGAGGTTTTGAGCAGAACACGCAGGTACAGTGAAAGTGGTGGCGAGGTTCAGGCAAATATCGGCGCCACCGGTATCGAGCTGTGTTCTCGCCCGATGACGACTATACCGGAATGGGTCACGTGCCATCCTCGCCCGCGGTCGGCATCGAGATCGTAGCCAACCGTGGCGTCCTGCGGAATACGGACATTCTTATCCAGGATGGCACGGCGCAACTTTGCATGCCGCCCGATGTCGCAGTCGTCCATGATCACGCAGCCTTCTACCAGCGCGCCCGTGTGAACGCGGACGCCACGTGCGAGAACAGACCTGCGCACCACGCCGCCGGAAAGAATGCATCCGTCAGAGACGATGCTATCGATGGCCTGGCCGCGGCGGCCTTCTTCATCGAAGACGAACTTGGCAGGTGGATCTGGGTAACTTGTACTGCGCACCGGCCACTCGCGATTATAAAGATTGAGCTCCGGCTTGACATGGTTCAAGTCCATATTCGCTTCATAGTAAGCCTCGATAGTGCCGACGTCGCGCCAGTAAGGCACAGAGTCCTCGGCCTCGCCGGGGATCCTGTTGGTCTCGAAGTTGTAAGCATAAACGGGGGCGTTACCGGCCAGCTTTGGCAAGATGTTCCTGCCGAAATCGTGGTGACTATCAGAGTCTTTCGCGTCGGCCTTGAGTAGCTCCACCAGTGCACCCGTGGAGAAGATATAGTTGCCCATTGAGGCGTAGACTCGGTTGTGGTCGGCGGGCATTGTAGGCGCATTGGGGTTCTTCTCGTGGAAGGCCATAATGCGTCCATCCTCGTTGACCTCGATGACGCCAAGTTCAGAGGCGTGCTGTCGAGGAACCGGGATCGCGGCGACGGTCACTTCGGCTTGCTTCGCCGTGTGAAAATCGATCATGCTGGCGACATTCATGCGGTAGATGTGGTCGCCACCGAAGATGGCCACCAGGTGTGGATTGGACTGCTCGATGAGGTTTATGTTCTGGAAGATAGCGTCGGCGGTCCCGCGGTACCAGGATTCGCTCTCCGAACGCATCTGTGCCGGCACGTTGATGATGAAGTGGCTCTTCAGAATGCCGCTGAACTGCCATCCCTCGCTCAGATGCTGGAGCAGGGACTGGCTGCGGAACTGCGTGAGCACGTAGATGGAATGGATTCCGGAGTTGACGAAATTACTAAGCACGAAATCAATGATCCGGTATTTGCCGCCAAAGGGAACCGCAGGCTTGGCGCGTTCCCGCGTGAGGGGAAAGAGCCTGGTTCCTTTGCCTCCGGCGAGTACGATGCCCAGGACTCGTGGGTGTAAGGTTTGTTGTTCGGCGAAAGTGGACTCTCGTTTGGGAGTCATCTTCTCAGACATTCAGCCCTCCCAAATCAGTTCTGTCCAGAATGTTACCAGTTATATGAACCTGCGGCGAACTCCCAATTAATCAGGTTACTGACAGAGTAGGTGCCTGTACGAACCTAACTAACTTACGGGCACTAACTGTGAAACGTAATCGGACGTTCTGGAAAATCACTGGCGGGCTGCAGCAACTGTTGTGGGATGACACTACTGGAGAGGTTTCCTGGCGAGATGCCTGCACGCCCAATTCAGTGCCCGGAAATCGGCAGCGTGTCACGGTTGCTGGCCCTGAGTTGACATCCCGGCTTGCCGAACCCTTTTCCCGGCTGCTTTGCCCTAAGAAAGTTAACCACTTACTGTGGCTGCAAGTCTGGTCCCCTGATTGCTCTTGCTGTTGGCATGGATTACGAGAAGATGAAGGCGTTGATGGAAGCGAGCCGCGAGGAGTCAGCGGTGCAACGCAATCCGAGGGTCAAAGAGTTTCCCAAGCCGCATTCTAAGCCGGACTGGAAATATCAGGGTTACGTAGGGAAAGAAGGGATAGCAGCCTAGCAGAGGTAGCAGTCATGAAAACGCCAACGATATTTCAGTGGTACCAGATTTTACGCCAACACTATCAATTTACGATGTTCCAAGCGGTGCGGGGCGCCCTTTGGCTGGCACGCTAACCAGCCAGGTTCTGAGCGGTTGTGTACCTATGTTTCCGATAACCCGCCTTGCCGAGAATCCAGGATCAAAAGTCAGCACAAGCGCACCCCTCGACGAACATCAACAGCAGCGAGTTCGTCTAGCGCTAAAATTCTGTCATGGCAAAACCCTATAGCGTTCCCAGTATCGACGAGTATCTTCGTAAGCGCCTGATGCCGGTGGAAGGGGCGATTCCTCACGTCCAAGGAATCGAGATGTACGGCAATTCGATTCCCGCCGGAACGGTCGGCGGCGACCTTTTTGAATACATAAACTTTCAGCAGCGTTATGACATCGATGCACGCATTCAACGGGCTCTCAAGCTGTCGAAGGAGTACCTCGAGCCGCTCCCGGCGGGTGTGCCGCCACGCAATTCTGTGGACGATCATGTGGCATGGCTGAAATCGAGGCCGGGCTATAAACCTGAAATGGAATCCGACTATAGACGGGCACCAAGTTCAGAGCAGGTGCGCGTCGCCGAAGACCTGCGGGAGCTTTATGGCACGGCGGGAGTCCTGCTGGTCGATGCGCAAGGACATGGGATTATTGCGGCGAAGATCGCATCCACGGTTCACGACACATTTCATGCCCTTATGCTTGCTGAACTCGATCGTCGCGGGAAAACGACTCCGGAGTTGTTCCAGACGATCAACTTGCGATTGGCGTATTCTGTCACCGCTCGTAACGCCCTCGGCAGGAGCGAGAAGGAGTACGCCCAGGAGATTGCGACCATGCTCTACGGCGAAGTACGCCCGTACGGGCAGTTTCGTTTCGTTAATTTTGGCCATCCGCCTCCGCTGGTCTTCTCCCTCGAGTACCGCAAATTTATGGACATTGACAGAAGCCTGATGGTGCAATTTCTCCCGCTTGGCTTGCACATCCCCGACGATCATCCCGACCGTAACCGCTACCTATCGTTCGAAGTGCCGAAGGAGGCAAACTCCGCAACGGAGATTACGCTCATGAGTCCAGGCGACATTCTCTTCCTCTACACCGACGGGGTTTACGACGGAAGTGACAAGGAAGAACGACGGCAATTGGAAAGCGTCATGAAAGATCACTCCTTGCAGCCCGCGAAAGAGATATGCAACGCACTGCTCGAATATGCGGTGAAACGGGACGATCGTCTGCGACAGATCGGCGAAGAGGACCGTATTGACGATAAGACGGTTTTCATTATCAAGCGGAACTGAGGAACTACAAGCCATCTCATAAATGGTTCTCCGGGGGTCGGAGCTTCAGCTCCGACATTTAGNGGGTAACAGCCCCTGAGGAAACTCTTCCCTTGCAACTCCACTTATTTATGAGACAGGTGACAGGTTCTTGTTAAAATTGGCGGGAGCACGAGGTAGTGGCTGACATCACAAGCTCGCAAAGCCTCAGTCGTGGGATTCGGCGCCGACCCGCGACTGTCCACGTGGGCCCTTTTCGCGAACAACTCAGTTCGCGGCGGAATGGCCATTCGTGGTCAGCGTCGTGCCTAACCCGCGTAGATGTATAATGAAACGGGGTAAAAATGTATGATATTGAGATTCTCCACAGCTTCAGTTGTGGCCGCATTATTTCTTGGCGGGCTTCTGATTTCTGTCGCGAACGCCCAGCAGATTTCAGGCTCTGTCAAAGCGGTCCAGGTTATCGGTCTTGCCGGTGTCAAGGACAATGCAAAGGGAACTCTGAGCGTTCAGAACGGAAAGCTGCACTTTATCCACGGTAAAGCAGGCTCCGACGTAAGCGCCACGTCCATCCAAGACGTCGTCACCAGCGCGGACAGTCGCAGATCGGTCGGCGGCACGGTCGGCACGATCAGTATGGCTGCGCCTTACGGCGGAGGCCGCTTCCTAAGTTTATTCCGGACCAAAATTGATACGCTTACCGTTCAGTATCGTGATGATGCCGGAGGCCTGCACGGGGCCATCTTCACGATGCCGGTGGGCAGCGCTGAAGTGATCAAAAGAGAGTTGTTAGCACAAGGCGCCCATACCACAGCCCCACCCGACAAGGAGCAAAAGCAATGAAGCGCTTTCTAAGGCCAGCTATTTGGTTGTGCGGCTCTGCCTTGTTTTTGTCCGCCTGCCCATTGCTCGCCCAGAAGAACCAGCCAGTCAAAATTAAGGCGGCGGCCATTCAGGTCGCGATGATCCAGTCAGATCAGGTCCCGGTGCCTGCTGAATTCCAGGTAGCACTCTACGAGAACCTCATCCGGCAGCTCGAGAAAAAAGGATTTCAGCACGTCTATCGCGATGGTGACCGCAACGCTGCGAGTGTAACTGACCTTGTTATTCTCCACAGCTCGGTTAGGGCCTACAAGCCAGGAAGTGAAAGGGCCCGCCAAGTGACTACGGTTGCCGGCACCACATCCATTACTGTTCATTGCCAGTTCACGAGACCGGACGGGACTTCGATACTGGAGCGGGATGTACACGGCAAGGTCCGGTTCCTTGGCGGGAATCTCAAAGCGACCTATGACTTCGCCAAGAAGGCTGCCCGTGTCGCACATGAAAGCTTTTCCACAAACGCTGGGACTTAGCGCCGCATATGGGGCGACGGGTTCGCAGACGGCGTGCCCCTACAGTTAGCGCTCCCCAGCGACTCCTTTGGTCTTCATAACCTTGCAACCTCGAGTGTCACTCAGATTCTCCGCAGACGAAGAGCTGAATCTGCACTCCGTCACTTGTGCGCGCCAAGGCAAGTCTCGGCAGAATGATTCCCAGCCTGCGAAAAACCCCCTCAACCGCGAAGCTCAGTCGCGACTCTCAGCATCCAACGGGCATAGGCCTGGACTATGCTGAACCTCTAGCAATTCGTGGGTTGGCGGTCATCACCCCAACACAAGTGCTGGCGATTCAGCAGGCTAAGATGACCCCGCCCTTGCCCGGCGGCCAAAAGGCGAGTGGAAGAAGTGAGGATAGAGATATGGCCAAGAGAATCGATGGACCTTTGTTGGTTGCTTTTGCCAGCATGGTTTTCGCAAGCCCCGCCTTTCCGCAGACTACCGTCTGGGGCATTGATTCCGCGAGTTCGACGGCGCGCCTCTATGTCGCCTCGTCCAGCCGAAGGGATGCACGAATTAATGTTGGCGTCGCGCGCCTGAGTGGAGAAATAAATCAGAACCTCGGCGACTCTCTGCCATCTGCAGTGGTCTTCCAAGTCTATGCCGCGGACAAGAACTCGAACCTGGTCCCGTCGAAATCTCAGGGACCCGCGCCGCATCCCTTATACGGCGCGAACAACACAGTCCTCACTTTCCAATCCAAGACTGTTGAACCTTTGGACAAAGACACGTTTCGCGTTCGAGGAGAATTGACAGCGACCTACACCACGCGGTCGGCGACCTACGGCCCGTTCAGGTCCTATTACGGGCCGGTTTACGGTCCACCGGTGACGCATACCGCGAAACGAGAGGCGACCTTCGTATTTCGCCAACTACCTCAAAGCGGCGCGCGAGAGGCGAAAGCAGGGATTGCCGAGTGGTCCGCCTCGGTTGCTATTCCCAGTGACCTGTTTCCTGACCTATGGAACGCAGTTGTCAGCACAGATTGGCCACCCTTTGTCATCATGGAACAATGCGTTATGCCTTCGGGCACGGATTTGAACTATTCAGGCCAGCGGTGTACCCGTAAAATGGTCGACCGCGAGCCTCGCACCGATGTTCGCTGCGTCATGCCGACAGCCACTGAGGGTTTCGTTGGCGTGGTGTGCACGGGAACTCCATTGTCGACACTCCCTATCCCGGAAGACAAATATGTCACGGGCGGTCAGGGAAGCAGTGGCGCGCAAGGAAATTCGGCAAATGAAGTAGAAATCGAGTTGGACCTGCGTTTGGTGAAGCCGAATCCCGCGCCGCCGATATCCCCGCTGAGTACCGGTGATCCAACAGCGAATAGGCGCGGGCCTGCCGAAGTAGCCGCGCCCGGCGCACCTCGCTAGGCCCAAAAGTCCCCCTCTTTTCAAGTACTATCACTTGTTGTTTCAACGACATCAACGTGATCTGACAGTCGGCCTTCGTCTGGCCCTGCTGCCTCGCTATGTCTTACGCTTGAGCCGAGCGCTTACGTTTGGGGGTCGGACCAGATTCTGTTGCGACAAATGATGTGTCCCAGGAATCCAATCTGAGGTTCGAGGAAGGAAGGTAAGACATTGAGCGAATCAACTCCCGAAAAATCGTTGGTCGAACGCTACGAAGCGCTCTTTCGCGTCTCGCGCGCCATCAGCGTCTACCGGGAGCCCAAGGAATTATTTCGCGCGCTCGCCAAGGAACTTCGTCGCGCGGTCGACTTCGACTTCATTGGACTCTTCTTCTACGACGAAGCCTCCCACGCCTTTGAGAACCCTGTCCTTGAAACGCTGCAAGGCAATGGCATCGTAATTCCGCCAGACTTCCCACCGGAAGAGACCATAACCTGGTGGATCTACCACAATCAGAAGCCGGTAGTGATTTCCTGCCGCGCGGAAGAGACCCGGTTTCCCCGCATGATGAAAATCTATGAGCAGCACGGGGTGCAATCTGCTTGCCTCCTCCCCTTGACGACCTCGCACCGGCGGCTGGGCAGCATCGGATTTGGCATGGAGCATCCACGAAGCTACTCGGACGAGGAGGTTCGTTATCTTTCCCTCGTGGCCGATCAAGTAGCGCTGGCCGTGGATAATGCCCTCCGCGAAAGGGAACAGAAACGCAGCGAAGAAGAGTTGCAGAAACAGAAGGCGCATTTTGAAAACCTGTTTGAACTCGCTCCAGAGGCAATCGTTCTTCGCGATGTTGAGAATCGTGTCTTGCGCGCGAATCGGGAATTCACCAATCTGTTTGGCTTTTCCGTCGAGGAGGCACTTGGCCGCAACCTCAGCGACCTGATCGTTCCCGACGGCCACTGGGAGGAGTCGGAACAACTGCGCGAAGCGTTGAAACGCGGTGAACGAGTCAATGCGGAATTAGTACGCAAACGAAAGGACGGTCGCCGCCTTTTCGTTTCCTTTGTGGCTGCCCCCGTCGTGGTCAATGGCGGCTCCCCGGAGATTTACGGCATCTACCGCGACATCACCGAACGAAAGAAGGGGGAGGAAGCCCTCAAGCGCAGCGAAGCCTACCTGGCAGAAGGCCAGAGACTGAGTCATACGGGAAGTTGGGCCCGCTGTATTACGACAGGGGAAGTATTCTTTAGCCTCGAAAGCTTTCGCATTTTCGGATTTGACCCGGAAACAACAAAGTTGACGCTCGAGTTGGTCTTGAGTCGCGTGCATCCCGAGGATCGCCCCGCGCTTGAGGAGACCATTCAGAAAGCGATCCAGGAGGAAAACGACTTCGAAACGGAGTTCCGCATCATCCTTGATGACGGATCGATTCGACACGTCCGCGTCCTGGGACATCCTTCGAGAAACGCCGCGGGAAAACTGGTGGAGTTTGTCGGGACCCACATGGATGTGACCGAACAGCGGCGTTCCAGGAAGGCGCTCGAGGACGCATTTGCGCAGATCAACGCCTTGAAGGAACGGCTCTTTCAGGAAAATGTGGCCCTGCGTCAGGAGATCGACGAAACCTCCATGTTTGAGGAAATCGTCGGGAAAAGCGCCGCGCTGCAAAAGGTTCTCAAGGAAATCGAGACGGTCGGACCCACCGAATCTACCGTCCTTATTCACGGTGAAACTGGCACGGGTAAGGAATTAATTGCTCGCGCCATCCACAATCTGAGTGCGAGGCGCGAGAACGCCTTTGTAAAAGTGAACTGCGCCGCCATTCCCACGGGATTGCTCGAGAGCGAGCTTTTTGGCCACGAGAAAGGCGCATTCACCGGAGCGATTGCGCAGCGTATCGGACGGTTTGAGCTCGCCCATCATGGAACCGTCTTTCTCGACGAAATCGGAGAAATCCCGTTGGAGCTTCAGCCGAAGCTCCTGCGTGTGCTCCAGGAGCGCGAATTTGAACGGCTCGGAAGCTCGCGTACTATGCGCACGGATGCCCGCTTGATCGCGGCGACCAACCGCGATCTTTCGGAAATGGTTAACGAGCAGAAGTTTCGCTCCGACCTGTTCTACCGTTTGAACGTGTTTCCCATCTATGTGCCGGCGCTGCGCGAACGCCCCGAGGACGTGCCGTTGCTGGTGACGCATTTCGCCGAACTGTTCAGCCGGCGCATACGCAAGTCGATTCTGACAATTCCACCGGAGACGATGAGCCGCCTCGTGCGCTACCACTGGCCAGGCAATGTTCGGGAGCTGCAAAACGTCATCGAGCGAGCCGTCATTCTTTCGACCCGCGGCGTGCTCTGCATTCCGGCTGGGGACTTGAAACCGGAGAGGCACGCGTCAGTTGCGCGCGAAGCGCCCGAGACCTCGCCGGCAAAGCGCCCGCGAAGCAGCACTCCGCCTCCCGATCGCGACCGGATTGTGGAGATCCTAAAAGAAACCGACGGGAGAGTCGGTGGTGCGAGCGGGGCCGCGGCCCGATTGGGACTCAAACGCACCACCTTAATTGCACACATGAAAAGACTCGGCCTCAGCGCGCGGGCAGTTGTCAGTCAGTCCTGAATTCGGTTTTCCTGCAGACAACGTCGCAACACGAAATCTTTGCACCCGTTCGTAATCGACAAAATCTCTTCGAATGATCATTTCTAACAGACGCCCCGCGCTCCTGGGCAAAGCGATTCTCCGATTCGCACGCCGAGCCACTGTCAAAAGTCAGACTTCGACACTGTCATGACGCCCCTATCATCTTGACACTCACGTGCGCCAACATGCGCCCCTCCTTCTGAACACCCACGAAATCAAGCGCTTGCACAAAAACGAAACGCTTGCTCGTTTCGGCTCTTGAGTTGCCTTCCTTGTGTGCGCTGCAGCGAAGAGCAGAAGGAGAGGAGCAAGAAAATGATTAGGAGAATTTCTTATTTCGCATTCATTGCGGTCGTTGCACTTCTGGCCGCACGGCTCGCAATGGCCCAAGACAACACGGCGCCCATCGATTCTCAATACTCATACGCGCGCCTTTTTCTCGCGGCGTCAAAGAGTCCGGACATTGCCGTTAATGCAGGCGTCGCGCGAGTGAGCGGGCGCGTCAACTGGAACGACACCGATCCCTCGGCGTCGGCGTTTGATTTCACAGCATATCCTGCCGGTCAAAATCAGGCCTCCGAGGACCCGGGCAATCCGGCTTCCTACAAGAACCTCCCCGAGACAGGGAGCTACACGGTGATCGACTTCACGTCGAAGCACGTCGAATCCATCGGTGAAGGGACCTACCGCGTCACGGGGGACCTCACGGTGACGCAAACCGAACGGCAAGCGAGCTATGGCCCCAGCGAAAGCTACTCCGGTCCCGTTTATGGTCCCGCCGTCGTTCACTCTGCAAAGCAAGTAGCGGTTTTTGTCTTCCGGCGCGCGCAGACCACCCAAAACGATCCCGCTAAATGGTTGGCTACCGGCATTGTTACCGTCGGAGAATTGCCTGAACTGTTGACCGCGGTCGCCGCTACAGACTGGCCGATCTTTGTTGCGGAAGAGCATTGCGTTGCGCCCTCCAATGTCGGGGAAGACTTTTCGGGCCCAGCTTGCTCCGATCTGACGGTTGATCGTACGCCTCGCACCGACGTTCAGTGTGCAATGCCATCCAATGTGGGCGAGGATTTTGCGGGCGAGCAGTGCACGGGGACACCACTACAGCTAGCCGCGAACACTTCATCGGAAAGCCAATTCGTGAATCGTGGCCATTCCGCTGTTCCGGCGGGTCAACTCGTGGCCGACGAAGTCCGGCTGCAACTGGAACTGCAATTGGAACAGCCGAGTGCCGTTCGTTTGGCAACCTCCGGCCAGTAATCCTGGGGCCGCAAGGAAATCGCCATGTTGAGAACCATGATCACTGACTCGCCATTCGAACAGAAATGGATCTTACAGGGGCGACTTTGCGGCCAGTGGGCCGAGGACCTGAAAGAAAAGTGGGAAAACGGCAGAAGCGGGCGCAAAGGCCGCAGATGCGCAATTGACCTGGAAGATGTTACTTGCGTGGACAGCAAAGGCGAGGGCGTTCTGCTCGAGATGGTCACCGAAGGAGCAACGCTCCTCGCCAGCCGGGCCTACATGAAGCGTGTCTTGGAATCGTTGAAGCAACGCCAAAACTAGAGTGATAGGGGGAAGGAATGCCGGTCCAAGCAACAGAGCGAAAAGCCACCGTAGGGGACAATTTGTTCGCGGCGATGGAGCTGCGCCAAGAACGAGATGAGGTGCTCGTGAAAGAAGCCGTCACCGGCCAGGAAGCAGCGTTTGGGATCTTGTTCGAGCGATATGAGCAAAGGATGTTCCGCATAGCGCTCCGCATCCTGCGCAACTGGGAAGACGCGGAAGACGCCGTGCAACATGCTTTCGAGCGCGCTTTTGTCCACCTCACAGCTTTCCAGGGCCAATCACGATTTTCCACCTGGCTGACACGCATCGCCATCAATGAAGCGCTGCTCATGCTACGCAGAAGGCGCCCCGGGCACATGTCCCTGGAGGGCAACACCACCGAAAAAGGAAAGAACAACGTGCTTCAAATCGCGGACCAGGCCGCCACACCCGAAGAGTGCTGCGACGAACTGGAGCTTCACGGCATTCTGGGCGAAGCAATTGGCGATTTGCGTCCGACTTTGCGCTCCGTTGTGCAACTGCATGAGCTTGGGGAGTTAACCTCGGTGGAAACTGCCGAAGTGCTGGGTCTTTCGAACAATACTGTCAAAGCGCGCGCATTTCGTGCCCGGCGGTTGTTACGCCGCAGTCTCGTCGCCCGGTTGAGCATCAAGAACGACAAAGCGGGTGGATTCTTGTTTGCCCCGCCAAGAACTGCCCGTGGAATCGCACGCCAGGCCCGATCATTCGCCGGCGCCGCCTGATGGCGGTGTGGCTGACCTCTGTCACCACTCTTTCTGAGCGAGCACACCAAGTGGCTGGAGCTACGCAGCGAGACGGCCGCCAATGGATTCAGCCGCAACTTTGGGCACTTTCACGTCCCAGGCCAGGCCGAAGGTGCGAAGCGCCCATATGCCATACCAGTTGACGTCCAGTTCATACCAGGCGAAGCCGTGCCGCGCGGATTGCGGCTGGGCGTGATGATTGTTGTGCCACCCTTCACCGAAAGTCAGGAAGGCCACCCAGACGCTGTTCATGGAGGTGTCGCCCGTATCGAATCGTTGCTTCCCCCACATGTGCGTGGCCGAATTAACCAGCCAGGTAAAGTGCAGGCTGAGCACGGTGCGCACAAACACGCCCCAGAAGACCCATGGCCAGCCGCCAATAACGTAAAAAACGACCGCGACGATCACTGAGGGCAGAGCATGCCACTTGCTGATCCAGAGATGAAATTTGTCTTTGCGAAGATCCGGAACGTACGGCAGTAGCTCGCTCCGGTCCCGGTGCATTGCGCGGCCCGTAACAATCCAGCCCATGTGCGACCAGAATCCTCCGTCGCGCGGAGAGTGAGGATCGCCGTCTTTATCGGTGTTCTGGTGATGGATACGATGCGTGGCCACCCAGGCAATGGGGCCGCCCTCGAACGCCAGCGTGCCGCATGCGGTTAGGAAATATTCCAGCCACTTGGGCGTCTTGTAGCCACGATGCGTGAGCAGGCGATGGTAACCCATGCCGATGCCCAGACTGCCCGCAACCCACCACATCACGAGGGATAGCAGCAGGGCCTTCCAGGTGAAAAAAAGGACCGCAGCAAGCGCGGCGAAGTGAAGGGCCACCATGAAAGCGGTGACGCCCCAATTAACGGGTTGGGAAAACGTTTTGTCGTTCTTTAGCCATGTCAGAAAATTCATCATCATTTAACAGTCTATCATCTCCCCCGAGGGGCCCGGACCTAATCGTGACAACCCTGTGAGTAAATCGCCACGGGAACGCACCCGCGCTTCCATTCGATCGCGACTGCCGGAACTTTCTATCGAAATCCTGCGTATCATCGGCTAGCACTACATCTGGAACGAACCCATCCCAAAGGACTCGCCAATTTGCGGAACCAGCGAGTTGGAGCCAGCGAAGTACTGGATTGTTGACCCCAATTGCTAGCGCTTAGCTTGTGCTAAAGCTCGGTCGAAAGCGGATTTTTCTTCGCTGCGAAGTGTGCGATGAGCTCCCTTGGGTAGGTCACCAAGTGGCACCGGGCCGATGGCAACGCGCACCAGGCGAAGCACCCCGGCGCCGAGGCCATCCAGCATCCGTCGAATCTGGCGGTTCTTGCCCTCGTCCAGAACAATTTCCAGCCACGAGTGTTTTTCGCCCGCGCGTAGAAGTCTGGCGCGCTTCGCTTTGAGGGTTTCGCCGTTGGGCATTTCCACTCCGTGCTGAAGCGCCTCCAGCAGTCTTGCGTCGGCCACGGTGCCGATCTGCACATGGTAGGTTTTTTCCAGGTGTGACTCGGGATCGGTGATGCGCGCCGCCCACTCCGAATCGTTCGTGAACAGCAGCAGGCCTTCGCTGGCCCGGTCCAGGCGGCCCACCGGAGCGACCCAACGAAGATCATCGGGTAGCAAGCAATAAACCGTTTCGCGGCCCTTTTCATCCGCGGTGGTGGTGACCATGCCGCGCGGCTTATTCAGCATGAGATAGATTTTCTCGGCGGCGAGGAGTGCTTTGCCTGCGATTTCAATGCGATCTTTGCCGAGCCGAACTGGCGACTCCGGATTGCGCACCGTCGAACCATTCACGCGGACCTTGCCTTTACGGATGAAGTCGAGTGCGCGGGCTCGCGAACAGAAACCGAGTTTCGAGAGTGCGCGGGTGATTCCCACACGTTTGCCGCTTTCGGAAGGAGTCGAGGAGAGTCGTTTCTTCGTTTTCACGGGATCCACAACTGAGTTTAGCGCAGAGAAAGCCCCTGCGGCGGGAACCGGAAGGCCAGCAGGCTATTAGGATCCATCGTTGATGGTTTTTGTAGAAAGAGCGGAGTTTCCTCAGGGGCTGAAGCCCGGTTTTCTTTTGGGAGGCCTTGTCGGAGCTAAAGCTCCGACCCCCTGAGCAGCACTGATGAACTAGCTTTTCTTTTTGCCGGTGGTCTCAGCGTGTTTCACTTCGCCATACCGCTGCGCCAGCCAGGCGCGCACTTCCTTCGGATCGTACTTGAACGGTCCGTTCCCGCCCTTATAAGAAATGTGCCCCATCTCGTCGAGAATGTAGAGCCTCTCCGGCCACGCGGCATACGTCTCGTTCGCGGCGTTGGACATATCATCGATGCCAAAGGGCAACGGGTATTTAAACCGCTTTGAAAAATCGTTGGCAATCGCCACACGCTGGTCCAGCGTTTTCGGCTGCACGTAGCAGACGTCGTCCTTGTCCTTCGCGTTGGACTTCATTTGCCATTCGTCGAGCGGATGGGCTTCCCGAATATAAATGGTCAGGAAGTCGGCATGATCCTTGTAGTCCTCGTAGATCTTCACGATGTCGCCCACCTGGCGACGGAACGGCGGTCAAGTGAAGCTGCCGAACACCAGCACCAGCGGACGCCCCGCAAGATGTTCGCGGAGTTCGAACCGCGTGGTCCCGTCCAAAGAGACAAGCTGCACGTCCGGTGCACTATCTCCCACTTTCAAGTTCCCGCGGTGCATGTACGGCAGCGCATACCGCACCATCTGGATCGCGTCTTTCGGGCCGCCGGCCATGATGCTGAGAGCGGCGTACGCGGCCACAAGCAACCCGCCGAGTACGATCAGGAACCATTTGAGTACCCTGTTCATGCCGCCTCCGCTTAGGCGTGTTCCGCGCGAAGCTCTTCCCGCATCGCCTTATAGCGCTGCAGCGCTCGCTCAATGACATTGATAGCCGCGTACGCCGGTTTAATGTCCTCCACCTGCACCTGCTTGCCTTCGAGTTGCTTGTAATCCTGGAAAAAGCGCTTCAAGACCAGCAAACGGTGCGGCGGAAGGTCGCGCGCCTCCAGATAGTCGTTGAACTCCGGATCGTTCGTAGCCACGGAGATGATCTTGTCGTCGCTGGCGCCCGAATCGAACATAGTCATGACGCCAATGGCGCGCGCCTTGATCAGGGCAAGCGGCTGCACCGGCTCCTGACAGAGCACGAGCACGTCGAGCGGGTCGTTATCGTCCGCGTAAGTCTGAGGGATAAAGCCGTAATTCGCTGGGNGAGCACGTCGAGCGGGTCGTTATCGTCCGCGTAAGTCTGAGGGATAAAGCCGTAATTCGCCGGGTAAAACACCGCGGAATGAATGATGCGGTCAACCCGCAGCAAGCCCGTCGGCTTATCGAGTTCATACTTCACGTTGGAGCCCAACGGAATCTCGATGACCGCCTGAAAATCGCGCGGCACTTCCTTGCCCGGTGACACATCATGCCAGGGATGCTTCAAAGGGTTTATCGCCTCCACANAAAGTCGCCCGTCCATTATCTCCTGAGCCCTGCCAGCCTGTCAGGTCAAGAATGAACCCACATTTCAATTTGCGGCTGATTCGTTAAAACGCTACCATACCGCGAACTCATCCTTCCGGAGGTACTGTGAACCGACTGTTGCGCCTTGTCTGCCTGGGTTCTTTGTGCTTAGCCATTTTCTTACCGCGTGTCTTCGGCCAGCCGGGCCAGCACCCTCTCGATCCGCTCAGCACGGAAGAATACTGGACCGTCTACGACGTGATCTTCGCCAGCGGACACCTCGATGCCGATACGCATTTTGAAGGAGTCCTGCTTCACGAGCCCGCGAAGTCAATGGTCCTTGCTTGGAAGCCCGGCGAATCGTTCCCACGCGAGGCCGATGTGATTCTCCAGCGCAAAGAAAAGGTCATTGAAGCGCGTGTCGAGATTGCCGCCCGCAAGCTGGAATTCTGGAAGGAAGTGCCGGGCGTGCAGGGACCGGTTTCTCTGAATGAAATCCTCGGATTGAACGACACCATTCTGGCGGACGAGCGGGTCAAGAAGGCGCTCGCAAGACGCGGCATCACGGATCTGAATTCCGTTGAGTGTGACGCGGTGCCCGTCGGTTTCTTGGCTTTCCCCGAGCAAAAGGATCACCGCATCGGGTTCGCCGAATGTACCCTGATGCATGGCACCTATCATCCATGGGGCCGTTATATCGGTGGACTGCAAGTCGAGGTTGATTTTGCCGACAAGAAAATCCTGCAGGTTTTCGATGAGGAGGTCACGCCCGTTCCCGGCCCCACAAATTATGAGGAGATTCCCGAAGTACCGCGGCCCGGTACAAAACCGGTAATCGTCACCCAACTTCTGGGGCCAAGCTTCCAGATCAACAATGGCGAAGTAGCTTGGCAGAACTGGCATTTCCGGTTCCGTCTGGATTCGCGTGTCGGCCCGATCGTGAATCTCGTGAGCATCGACGATGGCGGTAAGCGGCGTTCCATTCTTTACGAAGGCATGCTTTCCGAATTGTACGTTCCGTACATGGATCCCGCGCGTGGTTGGTCGACCCGCGTGTTTCTGGATACGGGAGAGTTCTATCCGGGCGCGGTCTTGCAAAGTCTGCTGGAAGGAGTGGATTGTCCTTCAAACGCCGTCTATTTTGACGGTCTGACCACCAACGACAAAGGAAAGCCCGTCCTGCGGCCCCGCCAAGCGTGTCTGTTTGAGCGCTTCGCTGGCGACCTGGCCTGGAGACACGGCGACGATCCCAATGCTTGGGGACGCCCATCCCGAACCCTTGTCCTGCGCGCAGCCGCCGTGATCGGCAATTACGATTATCTTCTGGATTGGCGCTTCGAACAGGACGGCTCGATTCGTGTCGCCGTCGGTGCCACCGGTGTCATCGAAACTAGGCCCGTGGCCGAAGAGAGGGTGCCCGCCCAGCACGCACACGATTCAGCAGAAGACTACGGCCAATTGGTGGCCAAAAATACTCTGGGCGTCAACCACGACCACTTCTTTTCCTACCGCCTCGATCTGGACATCGATGGGCAGGACAACAGTTTCATGGTTCATCGCTTGGTGAAGAAAGAACTTCCTCCGGGCAGTCCGCGCAAGAGCATTTGGGTCGCGGAGCCCCATGTTGCCACAAAGGAAGCGGACGCCATGATGGACATCCATTTGGAAAGACCGTCCATGTGGATTTTCGTGAATCCCAACGTAAAGGGGCCACTCGGTCACCTCACGGGCTACGAAATCATGCCCGGAGCCACCGCCGCTTCGCTGCTCGATCCCGACGACGGACCGCAGAAGGTCGGCGCGTTCTCTGCACACCAATTATGGGTCACGCCCTATCGCCCCAACGAACTATACGCGGCGGGGACTTATCCAAACTCCAGCAAAGGTGACGACGGATTAGCAGCCTGGACGAAGGAAAATCGCGGCATCGAGAATACCGACATCGTGGCCTGGTATACAGTCGGCTTTCACCACGTCCCGCGAGAGGAAGATTGGCCGGTCATGCCCGTCATGTGGCACGATTTTGTCATCCGACCCTTCCATTTTTTCCCGCAGAATCCTGTGCTAACTCTGCCGAAGAAGCCATGATCGGGTGGCAAGGGAAGAAACCTTTGGCAGCACTGCGGAGAACTTGGACTTCAGCTCAGGCGATCTTCTTTGACCAGCCGCCGAGAATCACCCCCATCAAGACCAAGCCCGCGAGCGGATAAAATCCGTTTATGGCGAAAAGTTCCTTCGGCCGCATTTCGAACATATAAGTCATGAAGGTGATCGGGCCCACAAACCCAATCCACACCAGCACTCCAACGGAGGCCCCGCGCCCGGAAGTGTTGGCGTTGCGCCAAATGCAAAGTTGCGCGAGCGAGTAGGCGATCAACAATTCCAGCAGAAACGAAACGATGTACGGAACAACCGGGCTGGCTCCTTTCATCTGCTCGACGGTCACATGCTCGAGTGCCACCCAGGCCTTGTTGAACAGCACGCCATACCACACGGCGCCCAAAACCCAATACGCAATCGCCGCCACGAATACGGCCAGGTAGTTGGTTCGCATAGTATTCTCTCCTGTGGATGCCGCACAATAGCAGACCTGCTGCGGCGAAGATTCTGCGCAGAGTCTGTTCCCGGCCACGAGAGAAGTCAAGCTGCTTGATGCAGTGCAAGACGTGGAGAAGCCCGTTCCGCCGCTTCCCGCTTGAACTTGAGGTTTTACCCTGAGCTTCGAAGGCTGCCCTACAAGAATGCGGCGACGACGCCAGCCAACGGCGTATACTCCTTCGGGAAGGGAGGTCATGATGATTGCGGCACGCCGATTTGCTCTTCTGGCTCTTTTGCTGATCACTGTTTCTGCCTTCGCGCAGACGAGCGCACCCAATGCTCCCTCGGTTCCGTCACCCACGAACCAAGCCGTGGCTGCCTCTGCGTTCGACGTCAAGGCCGCCGTCGACGCATATCTGGCCAAGATGCCGCCCGCACAACGCGCCCGCTCCGATGCCTATTTTGAGGGCGGCTATTGGCTGCTCCTGTGGGACTTCCTGTCTACTGTAATCGTGATGTGGCTGCTCCTGCACTTCCGATGGTCGACGCGAATGCGCAATCTGGCCGAACGCCTCACGCGCTTCCGGCCGCTGCAGACGGCGCTCTACTGGAGTCAGTTGATTGTTTTTGTTTCCGTGGTCACCTTCCCCCTCAGCGTATACGAAGGTTACTTCCGCGAGCACAAGTATGGCCTTCTGAATCAAACCTTCGGCCCCTGGATGCATGATCAGATGGTGATGTTGCTTGTCAGCGTAGTGCTGGGAGCCATTCTCCTGGTGCCCTTGTTTGGGGTAGTGAAACTGCTCGGGAAGAGCTGGTGGGTGTGGGGCGCCATTCTTACGATCGTGTTTGCCGCGTTCGTGATTCTCATCGCTCCGGTTTACATAGCTCCGCTATTCAACAAGTACAGGCCGTTGCAGGATCCGCGAATCAAGGATCCCATTCTCAGCCTGGCGCGAGCCAACGGAATTCCTGCCACCGACGTCTACGAGTTCGACGCCTCGCGGCAGTCCAATCGGGTGAGCGCGAACGTCAGCGGGTTCGCTGGGACGCTGCGAATTTCGCTGAACGACAATCTGCTGAAGCGCTGCACACTGCCTGAGATCGAGACGACCATGGGACATGAGATGGGCCACTACGTGCTCAATCATGCGTACAAGGGACTGGTTATGATTGGAGTGCTGATCGTGATCGGGTTCGCCTTCCTGAATTGGGGCATCAACTTTAGTCTCGCGCGTTGGGGCGAGAAGTGGGATGTCAGGGGAATCACCGACGTTGCTGTGTTGCCTCTGGCAATGATCGTGTTCTCTCTCTTCTTCTTCCTCATGACCCCCATCACCAATACGATCTCACGCACCATGGAATATGAGGCGGACATGTACGGGCTGAACGCCGCTCAACAACCCGACGGCGAGGCCAATGTGGACATGATGTTGGGAGAATATCGCAAGCTTGACCCCGGTCCAGTCGAGGAATTCATCTTTTTCGATCATCCTAGTGGCCGCACCCGCATCACCGCCGCCATGCGTTGGAAGGCCGAGCATCTGCAGTCCGCATCCCCTGAAGAAATGGCGAGACCGCTCTTCGACGCCAAGTGACTCGGGGGAAGTATCCGTCAGGCGCGGGCTTTATCGATCATTTCTTTCCAAACGCCTTTCGCCTTGAGAATGAGCTCGACCGCTTCGCGAACGGCGCCCTTACCCGCATGGGCCTTCGTCGTGAAGTGCGCCGCCTTCTTTACTTCGGGAACCGCATCTCCGACCGCGATCGCCAGTCCGGCCCGCTGCATCACTGGCAAATCCGGCAGATCGTCGCCCACAAACGCCACCTCGGACTCGCGCACGCCTGTTTTGCGAAGGATCTCTTCGTATGCCGGAGTTTTTACCGGCTGCTTCATGTAGACAAACTCCATGCTCATCTCGTTAGCGCGCCGCAGCAGTGCGGGACTTTCGCGGCCGGTGATACAGCCGGTGCGAAGTCCCGCGGTGTGGGCGAGCATCAGTCCTTGTCCGTCGTGTGCGTCAAACGTCTTGAGTTCCAGAGCTGTGCCATCGGGCTGGCTCAGCAGGATGACGCCACCGTCCGTCATCGTGCCATCCACATCCATCAGCAGCACCTTGATTTGCGCCGCGCGCCTTTTCAACTGGGGAGAGATTCTAGAGGAACGGGCCAAGTGAGCCTCCATGGTCCGGGATTAAATCAGTTCCAGCGTCCACAGGTCGTGCAGGTGCACCACGCCGAGAACCTTTCGTGAAGCGTCCACCACCACGACGGAAGTGATCTTTTTCTTTTCCATCAAATTAAGAGCTTCACTCGCGAGGAGGTTCGGGCTGATTGTCTGCGGCGTGTGAATCATGCAATCGCCCGCGGTCATCGAAAGCGTTGCGCCGCCGTGCTTCTCCATCAGCCGGCGGAGGTCGCCATCCGTCAGTATCCCGGCAAGCGTGCCATCCGGGGTAGTGACCGTGGTCATGCCCAATTTCTTTGCGGACATCTCATGAAACGTCGCAGGCATTGGCGTATTCGGAAACACGCGGGGCACGGCGTCACCCGTGTGCATCAGGTGTTCGACGCGCAAAAGTTTCTTGCCCAGTCGGCCTGCCGGATGCAGCGCCGCAAAATCATCCGGTTGGAACCCCCGGCGTTCTAGCAGCGCCACGGCCAACGCATCTCCCAGTGCCATCGCGATCGTCGTGCTCGCCGTGGGAGCAAGATTCAGCGAGCAGGCTTCTTCCTTCACACTTACGTCAAGCACAACATCGCTCGCACCTGCCAAGGTGGATTTGAGATTCCCCGTCAGGGTAACTATTGGCATCTCCAGCCGCTTCAGCGTTTCCAGCAACTCGAGAATCTCTGGCGTCTCCCCACCATAGCTGATCGCCAGCAGCGCGTCTCCTCGCGCCAGCATGCCCAGATCGCCATGCAGCGCGTCGGCGGGGTGCAGGAAGAAAGAAGGCGTGCCCGTGCTCGAAAGCGTCCCGGAGATCTTGCGCCCGATCAACCCGGACTTGCCCATGCCAGTCACCACCACGCGCCCCTTGCACGCCAGCAGCAACTCGACAGCGCGATTGAACGAGGCGTCGAGACGGCCAATCAAATCCTGTATGGCCTGCGCCTCGATCCTCAGTACGCGGCGGGCAGAGTCCAGGCTCATGCGTGACCCCATCCGCGAACCAGCGTGGATAGTTCCTTCAACCGGCAAAGGAGTTGCGGAAGCTGCGCCAGCGGCAAAGCATTGGCGCCGTCGGAAAGCGCGGCGGGAGGGTTATCGTGTGTTTCCAGGAAGATGCCATCCACCCCAGTTGCCACTCCAGCGCGAGCGAGTGGCTCGATAAATTCCGGCTGTCCGCCACTTGCGTGGCCTTGTCCGCCCGGGAGCTGTACGGAATGCGTCACGTCGTACACGACGGGATAGCCGAATTTCTTCAGTACGGGAAACGTCCGCATGTCCACAACCAAATTGTTGTAGCCAAACGAAGCTCCGCGCTCCGTGAGAATAATGTTCTGATTGCCCGATGAGACGACTTTTTCAATCACGTTGCCCATGTCCCACGGCGAAAGGAACTGCGCCTTCTTGATATTGATGATCCGGCCAGTCTTCGCCGCAGCCAGCAGAAGATCCGTCTGCCGCGCCAGGAACGCCGGGATTTGCAGAATGTCCGCCACTTCCGCTGCGGGACCAGCCTGTGAGGGGTCGTGAATATCGGTGAGGATCGGGAGATGAAGTTCCGCCTTGATCTTGGCGAGTATCCGTAGTCCTTCGCGGACCCCAGGCCCCCGAAACGCCTTGATTGACGAGCGATTCGCCTTGTCGTAAGAGGCCTTAAAGATATACGGCACGCCGGCATCAGCCGCAATTTTGCCGACGTGTTCCGCCATCATTCGTGCGTGCGACTCAGACTCGATGACACACGGCCCGGCGATGAGAAAGAGTGGATTCCCGCCGCCCAGGCGCAAGCGGCCTAGTTGAACTTCGCGGACGTCTGTCATGGCAGTTCAACTCAAGAGTATGCGAGGCGCCTGCGTTTTGCAAAACCCAAGAGTGAATAGAAGACGCTGAATGGCCGCAGGGCTTGGCAAAACAAGCAGCCGTGCGAAAATAACAATTGATTTACAACTTGACAAATCAAAGAAGGATGCACAAACTGCATCCGGGAGGGGTGTTCCATGCATGTTCACGAGGAGGTTTTGGAAGCTGCCAGAAGGGTGGCGGGGTCACGTGGAAACTGGAGCTTCACAGTGCGCGAGATCGTGACTGCACTGCCGGCGTTGAACCAGAGCACGGTACGAACTCACGTTGTCAGCCGTTGTTGCGTCAATGCCCCAAAGAACCATCCACACAAGTGGGACTACTTTCGTAGGATTGGCCGAGGACTCTACCGGGTCGAAGCCAAATACCGCAGCGCGCCGGGCAAGCGCCCGAGTCCGGGGGCGCCCGGAAGCAGTCCATCCCAAGCGCGCCAGACTACAGCAGGGCTGCGCAAAAACGTTCACGCCGTGATTCAGGAGGACCAAGGGACCTTCGTGGTGGAGTGCTTGGAATTGCCCATAGTCACTCAGGGACACAGCCTGGATGAGGCGGTGAAAAACTTCCGTGAGGCTTTAGCCTTGCACTTGGAAGGAGAGGATCTGACGGCTCTGGGCTTGGTGGCGCGCCCCGACGTGCAAATCTCCTACGAAATGTCAGCGGCGTAAATGGGACGCGTGCGGCAGATGGCTGCGCGCGAAGTGCTGCGCGCCTTCGCAACCTTTGGCTTCACGATTGCATCAGTGCGCGGCAGCCATGCCAAGTTGCTGCGTGTTTTGGCTTCTGGGGAGAGGCAGATTTTGACCGTTCCACTGCATAAGCAGCTTGCGGCCGGGACGCTGCGAGCGATTTTCCGCCAAGCGCTTCGCTACATTCCCGAGGAGGACCTGCGGCCATGGTTTTTCCATCAGGAACGGTGACTGCCAAAAGACAGCTCAGAGAGTTTTTTGCGAGCAGGTCAGTTACGGATAGAGCGAGCGCCAACCAAGCGCCCGCAGAGGTTACGCCGAAGCATGCGGCGCGGCACGCAGCGCCGGCGCGGGTGGTTGCGGTTCCACAGTCGCGACGCTCGTCGTTGGACGCGCCTTCTGCAGCTTATGCTCCAGCGCCGCCCCAATAAACGCCGCAAACAGCGGATGCGGTTCCAGTGGCTTCGACTTGAACTCCGGGTGGAACTGACAGCCCAGGAACCACGGGTGATTGGGGGCTTCCACGATCTCGACGTAATTCTCGTCGGGCGTGCGCCCCGTAATCCTCAGCCCCGCGGCTACCAAGCTCTTCTCATACTCGCGGTTGAACTCGTAACGGTGCCGGTGGCGTTCGCTGATTTCCGTCGCTCCATAGGCTTTGTTCGCAAACGACCCAGGTTCGAGCCTGCAGGGCCACGCGCCCAGTCGCATCGTGCCGCCCATCTCGTCCACGCCCAGCAGTTCGCGCAATTTGTAGATCACGCGGTGCGGAGTTTGCGGGTCAAACTCCGTGCTATCGGCATGGGAAAGCCCTGCGGCGTCGCGCGCGTACTCGATCGTGGCACACTGCATGCCCAGGCAAATCCCGAAGAACGGAATCTTATGCTCCCGCGCGAACTGGATGGTGTACACCATGCCCTGAATCCCGCGCTTGCCGAAGCCCCCCGGCACTAGGATGCCGTCGAAGTTCTTCAAACGCTTTTCCGCGGCCTCCGGCGAATCGATTTCCTCGGACTCAATCCAGTCGATCACCGTCCTGTGATTGTGCGCCAGTCCTCCGTGGAGCAGCGCTTCGCGCAAACTCTTATATGCATCTTCCAGTTGAACGTACTTGCCGACAATAGCAATCCGAACCTCGCCTTTCGGGTGATGCAGCCGGTTCAACATCTCCAGCCACGGCTGCATGTTCGCGGGGTGGTCTTCCAGCCGCAGCAGCCGCGTAATCTGCACGTCCAGCCCTTCCTTGCTCAGTTCCACGGGAACTTCATAGATGGTCTTCACATCCTGCGCGGAAATGACGCAGGACTCCGCCACGTTACAGAACAACGCGATCTTGCGTTTCAACTCGCTGGAAATGTGCCGATCGCTGCGGCACAGCAAGATGTCCGGCTGGATCCCGATGCTCAGCATCTCCTTTACGCTGTGCTGCGTCGGCTTGGTCTTCAACTCTCCCGCCGCGGCAATGTACGGCACCAACGTGACATGCACGAACAGCGTGTTCTCCGAACCCAACTCCAGCCGCATCTGCCGGATCGCTTCCAGAAACGGTAGCGACTCGATGTCGCCGACCGTTCCCCCGATTTCCACGATCACTACGTCCACACCCTCTGACACGCGCTTGATGCAGCGCTTGATTTCGTCGGTGACGTGCGGAATCACCTGAACGGTCTTGCCCAGATAGTCGCCACGCCGCTCCTTGGCAATAATGGTTTCGTAGATCCGGCCCGTGGTCCAGTTATTGTCCCGCGTGAGCTTGGCGTGCGTGAATCGCTCGTAGTGTCCCAGGTCGAGGTCAGTCTCGGCGCCGTCATCGGTCACGAACACTTCGCCGTGCTGAAACGGGCTCATCGTGCCGGGATCCACGTTCAGGTACGGATCGCATTTTTGAAGGGTGATTTTGAAGCCGCGACTTTCGAGGAGACAACCGATGGAGGATGCTGCTACGCCCTTGCCCAGAGAAGAAACAACACCGCCGGTTACAAAAATATATTTTGGCGCCATCCGGGTCGCTCGCATCCGCCAGGACGGAATTGAGCTTATTAAACCTCCGCAGGATTGACGTACATACAATTATGTTCGGAACCCCAAAGAGTGTCAATGCAAACTCTTGCTACCGATACATCAAAGATTTCGCTGGCCTTCGTTCCGCAGCCTGCAACCTTTTCATCCGCGCGGTGTTGAAAAAGATGAGCGTTACCTTCTTGGAGTGTGGGCCGTCTGTTTATCAAGGAGTTCGATCAACCGAACAGCTCCCTTGTAGGCTGGAGAAAAACCTTTATTCTGAAATTGAGGCTGGGTCCGGTCACTGGAACCACATTACCTTGGGGCAGTAGTACCGATTTCGCGAAGGGTGGGGGAAGAGGCGAAACATGCGCTTATTGATCATTCTGGTTCTCGCATCGGCTGCGGGAACCGCACTTCTTTGCAGTCCGGCACTGGGCCAGGAGAAAGCCAGCGTCAGCACCGACGTCAAGTCGCAACTCGCGTCCTATGACGTGAGCCGCGAAGCGACCATACTCGGAACTGTACAAGCCTACACCCCTGTAGCACAGACGCCGCCCTTGGGAGCTCACGTCTCCCTGCTGACCACCGCTGGAGTTGTCGACGTACACTTGGGTGACGCGCGGCTCCTGGCCGCCAATCATTTCTCCATCCAGTCCGGGGACACCCTGCGCATCATCGGGGAATACGTGACCTATGGGAAGAGCACGCAATTTGTCGCCAGAATCGTGCAGAACGGAACACGCGCATTAGCGGTGAGAAGCGTTCGCGGCATCCCGTTTTCCTACATGGCACCACGCAATGCCGCGCAGAGCAAGTCTCAGGGAGGTGTGCTATGAGGCGCCTGTCCTGCGCAGTCATCGCTCTCCTGGCTCTGACCTTGGTCGCCTGCGGCGGCGGTTCCAATATCACGCCTCCTCCGCCAGCAGGAGGCTTCACCACTGCCAGTCTGAAAGGCCAGTACGCCTTCTCCATGAGTGGGGTTGATCCCTCTGGGGCCTTTATTGCCCGGGTGGGCTCGTTTACCGCCGATGGTGCCGGAAATATCACCGGTGGACTGGAGGATCTGCTGTCCTTGAGTTCGGGAACGGTGGGACTGGTTTCCTTTACCGGCGGTACCTACCAGATCCAGGCGAACGGGCGGGGATTGGTCGTTTTGCAAGCGGCTTCCGGCGGGGGGCTGCAACTGAATTTGGCCATGCAATCCAATGGCGGCGGCTTTCTCGTGCAGACGGACCTGAATGCCAGCACCAGTGGCAACTTCAGTCTGCAGAACAGTGCGGATTTCCTAGCCAGTGCCCTCTCAAACAACTTCGTCTTCGACTTTGCAGGCGTGTCCTTCGTCACCAGCAATGCCGCTCCTATTTCTATGCTCGGGGAGGTCAATTTCAATGGCGGCGGTGTGATCACTGGCGGCGTGATGGACGTCAACGATGGCAATTTGAGCGCTCCCTCCGGAGCGACGGCGATTACGTCGGGAACCTACGCGATGGATTCCAGCGGCAATGGCACCGCCTTCGGCCGGGGCATGATGACCTTTGGCGGCCGCTCGTTTGCCTTTTATGTCGTCGATTCCACCCACATCATGGTCCTTGAAGAAGACAATCTCGGCGGAACCATCGGGGATGCCCTGTTGCAAGCGGGATCCATTCCTATGCAAAACTCCCAGTTCAGCGGGAGCTTCGTGTATCTGATTGGCGGCGCTTCCGTCCTCGGCACACAAGGACCGGTGACACGCGCCGCTCGCTTCACCTCCGATGGCAATGGCGGCTTAGGCACAATTTCCTTGGATGACAATAATGATGGCGGTTACACGCACATTTCCCAGGGCTCCAACATTTCGAATGCTACGTATTCCATCGACCCAAACTTTCCTGGAAGCGGCCGCGGCACCTTTACCTTCACCGATTCCAGCGCCGGGAAATTCAGTGACGTGTTCTACTTGATTTCTACGTCGCAAGGCGTGGTCCTGGAGACCTCTGCCGGCATCATCGGCAGTGGGCCAATGTACGCGCAAACCGGCGGATCGTTCACGCAGAGCAACGTGGCCGGGAACTTCGTCTTCAACTGGAGCGGGGTGCAGTTGGGCTCGTCAACGGCCGTCCCGTTTGAAGAGGATTTCGTCGGCCAATATACTCTTTCCAGCGCCACGATCAACAACATCGCCGGCATCACCGACTACGTCGAGCTTGGCCTCTCCGGCAACAACCTCTTCCTTGGCCGTGGGCTGGGCGGCACGCTGACCATCAATGGCGACGGGACCGCTAACAATCTCTATAAGTTCACGATTGGCGGATCTCCGTCATCGACGATCAACTTCCAGGCCTATTTTGCGAACACTTCCACCGTGCTGCTGGTGTGTTCGGACAGTAATCGCAGCACTGCGGGCATCGTGAACCAGCAAGCACAATAGGCAAACACTTTTAGGGACCGCCTTCCGTTCGCTCCGGGAATGATCGGGTAGGCGGTCCCTTCTTCGTTTCCGGCTTTACGTTGCCGGACGCTTTTCTTCCTGCAGAAGCTTCTCCACTCGTGCGACGTCTTCCGGCACATCCACACTCACGGCGTCATGCGACACTTCCGCTACCCGGATGCGCCATCCGTTCTCCAGCCACCGCAGTTGTTCGAGTTGTTCGACCTTCTCCAGTTCCCCGTGCGGCAGCGTAGGGTATTCGAGCAGCGCTTCGCGCTGAAACACATACAGCCCCAGATGCTTCCAGTAGTTCACATGCACCTTTTGTTGTGTGTCGCGGATCCAGGGGATGGGAGCGCGTGAGAAGTACAGCGCATTTCCATCGAAATCCACGACCGTCTTTACCACATTCGGATCCATAATGTCTGCGGCGTGACGAATCTGCGTCGCCACCGTGGAAACCTGTGCGGGTGGCTCCTCGAGCAGCGCCCCGACGGCAATGTCGATCGCGGCGGGGTCGACCAGCGGCTCGTCGCCCTGAATATTGACAAAAATATCCCCCTCTTCGCGCGCCGCCACTTCGGCGATGCGTTCCGTACCGGTGCGGTGATCCCCCCGAGTCATGCGTCCTTCCCCGCCGAAACCTTGCACCGCGTCGAGTATGCGTTGATCATCCGTGGCCACCAGTACGCGATGTACGGTTTGCGCCAGTTTGGCGCGCTCGTACACGCGTTGAACCATCGGCTTCCCGGCCAGGAACACCAGCGGCTTGCCGGGTAGCCGGGTTGACGCATAGCGGGCGGGAATCACTACAACGACTTTTGGATCGGACATCGATGACCGCTCTCGGAGCGGAACGCTGCGCTGATGCTAGCACACCGCTGGCCTCTCCCCTCGCTCAGTTCTTCTGAAGCAACATCGCATGGCTGTGCCCGATGACAAGGCGATCGGCCAGTTTGAATCCCGCCCCAAACGCGGCGTTCAACTCTGCTTCGAAGGCCTGCTCGTTCACGTGGCCTTTTGGTTCTGCCAAAAGCAGGGTTGCATTCGTCTTGGAAACAGCCGCGATTTCCGTGAAGAACCGCACAGGGTCCGGAAACTCATGGACGACCGCAAAGGCAAGTGTGAAGTCGATGGCCCCGGCGAGATCGCTGATGACCATCGACTCGGCGGAACCGAGCCGGGCTTCGATGCGATCTCCATACCCGGCTTTCGCCGCGCGGCGTTTCAGCCCTTCCAGCATCTTGGATTGGATGTCCACCGCGAAGACTCGCCCCGATTTCCCCACCAGCCGTGCCAGCTCCAGGCTGAAGAAACCCATGCCCGGACCCGGTTCCAGCACAACCTGACCTTCGCGCACGTAGGGAGCAAGGATTTCCCTGGGATTCTGCCACAGCCGGCGCAACGGGCATGCCAGCCAGTAGCCCAGCCACCAGGGGCAAACGCGGTGAGCCATGGAATTTCCTGACTCCATGGATTGCAGCATATCTTTTCATCCACTCGCAAGTGCCAACGAGGACAATATGGGTCTAACCGCCCACCAAACGGGGCTTGCCTTCCGTAGTACGGGTGCTATGATGAGTTCACCGCGCGGGTCTCTCTATTAACGGAGAGGACGGGGGAAAGCGTGAAACGCGATTGGTGCAAGACGCGCGCAGTTTCCTGCCGTGCTCATCCGTGCCTTTTCGCCTGCGCCTTGCTCCTTTGTGCTGTGCTTCCCCTTTTCGGTCAGGAGAACATTCCTGATCCGAAACCAACTGTTCCTCCTTCCACGGCCGCTATCCCCAAACCGATTGACTTTATGAAGGATACGCCTCCGGTGCCCGTCCGCCCAGGGAAGGTGATTCGCGCCAACGTCGACCTGGCCCTGGTCAACGTGACCGTGACGGACCCCTACAACCGCCTGGTCACGGGGCTGGACCTCGATAATTTCCGCGTTTTCGAGGATAACGTTGAGCAGGAAATCGTGAGTTTTTCTTCGGAAGATGTGCCCATCTCCATCGGTGTGATTTTTGACTTCAGTGGCAGCATGGCCAATAAGGTAGACAAAGCCAGGCAAGCCGCTCTCGAGTTTTTCAAGACCGCCAATCCTCAGGATGAGTTTTTCCTGGTTAGTTTCAACGAGCGCGCGGAATTGACCAGCGCCTTTACCAACAGCGTCGAGGATCTCCAGAGCCGCATGATGATGACTGCCCCAAAGGGCAGGACTGCCCTTTTGGACGCTATCTACCTCGGTCTCAGCCAGATGAGGGGTGCACACAACGCCAAACGTGCCTTGCTCATTCTTTCCGATGGAGGCGATAATCATAGTAGGTACAACGAGAACGATATCAAGCGTCTGGTCAAAGAAGCTGACACCCAGTTGTACGCCATCGGCATCTATGATCCGCTTGGTTATCGCAATCGGACGCCGGAAGAGCTCAATGGACCTTCGCTCCTCGCCGAAGTTACGGAATTGACGGGTGGGCGGGTCTTCGCTGTTGAGCATCTAAATGATTTGCCGGACATCGCGTCCAAAATCGGCATGGAGTTGCGCAATCAATATGTACTCGGATACAAACCAAGCAACCACACTCACGACGCCCGGTGGCGCAAGATCAAAGTCAAATTGCGCCCCCCAAAGGGCTTGCCGCCACTTTCCGTTTACGCCAAGACTGGTTACTACGCCCCTGCCCACTGAACAGTCCCGACGGTTTTGCTCCCTTCGGTTTGCAAGCTCTTTTCTCGTAGCATTCCTTTTGTGCGCCGGCTTCAGCCATGCGCAGCTTCCGGTTCAGAATACCTTTCCTCCGCCACCCGACGAACAATCCACTTCTGGTTCCGGTGCCGCGCAGTCGGGCGGAAAAATCAAGGTTGAGGTCAACCTGGTCGTGCTGCACACCAGCGTGTTGGACGACCGTGGAAAGTTCGTCGATGGTCTCACGCAGGACAATTTCCGCGTGTATGAGGACAAGGTCGAGCAGAAGCTTTCTGTTTTCAAACGCGAAGACATTCCCGTCAGCATGGGCCTGGTGATTGACAACAGCGGGAGTATGCGCGACAAGCGGCCACGCGTGAATGAGGCCGCGCTGACCTTGGTACAGAACAGCAACCCGGAGGATGAGGCCTTCGTCGTCAATTTCAACGACGACTTTTATCTGGACTTGGACAAGGATTTCACCAGCAGTATCCCGGAGTTGAAGGAGGCTCTCGAGCGTATCGACGCCCGCGGCAGCACTGCGCTTTACGACGCCATCATCGGCTCGCTCGACCATCTGAAGAAGGGAAGCAAGGAAAAGAAAGTTCTCTTGGTCGTTACCGATGGCGAAGACAACACCAGCCGCTATACCCTCGAGAAAACCGTCCGGGAAATTCAGAAAACGGACACGGTCATTTACACCATCGGGTTGCTGAGCCAGGAGAGCAAGAAGAGCGCCAAGACCGCGCGGCGGGCTCTGGTGGCCATTGCCCAGGCTTCCGGCGGCGTGGCTTATTTTCCGGAGAATGTCGAGGACGTCCACGCGATCTGCGAACAGGTGGCCCACGACATTCGCCACCAGTACACGCTCGCCTATTACCCGTCTAACGCCACCCGCGATGGTACTTTCCGGAGTGTGCGCGTCGACGTGATTCCGCCGCGTGGCCACGGCAAACTCACCGCCCGTACGCGCAACGGCTACTACGCTCCAGGCAGCGCTGCCACCGCCTCCGGCAAGTAATCTGTCGGCCCGCCGACATTCCTTCTAGCAAAACGAGCTTGCGGAGAAAGAATTCTTCGCTGCACATTCTTCATCGCAGGCGGGTGTGGGCTGTTTATTCGAAGAAACCGCCAACTGCGATACGCTAACCTATTACTACTGCGGTACTTATCAAATCAATGTCGGCGCGCCGACATTTTTCCCGTTACCCCAACTGCGCTAGAAAGCTGGATCCGTGGGGGATCACGCCTCCAAAATTTTCCGCAATCGTCTGGCCCATGTCCGCAAGCGTGGCCCGCGTGCCGAGATTGCTGCCAACCTGCTGCGATGGCGTGTACGCCAAAATGGGCACATATTCGCGAGAATGGTCTGTCGTTTCCCATCGCGGATCAGGGTCGCAGCCATGATCAGCGGTGAGAATCAACAGATCGTGCGAAGTAAATGGCGGGAGATACGCGGTGAGTGCGGCGTCAAACTCCTCCAGGGATTGCGCAAATCCCTCCACATCCTTGCGGTGGCCATACAACATGTCGAAATCCACGAGATTGCAGAAAATCAGGCCCTCTTTGCGTTCGTGCGCCGCCGCCGTGAGTTTCTCCATTCCATCCGCATTCGATTTTGTGGTCACATAGTCGTCCACGCCCCGCCCGTTGTAAATGTCATGAATCTTGCCCACGCCAAACACAGGCACGCCGCGCTCCTGCAGTACATCGAGCAGCATCGGCTTTGGCGGATCGACGGCGTAGTCGTGGCGTCGCGCCGTGCGCGTGAAATTCCCTGGCGCGCCAGTGAATGGCCGCGCGATCACGCGTCCCACGCGGTGCCTCCCATCCAGCAGCTTCCGCGCAATCTCGCACATGCGATAAAGCTCGGCGATCAAAATCACTTCTTCATGCGCCGCAATTTGGAAAACACTGTCGCCGGATGTATACACGATCGGCTTCCCCGTGCGCACATGCTCTTCCCCCATTTCCTTGATGATTTCCGTGCCGGATGCGGGTTTGTTGCCAATCGTCTTGCGGCCAATCTGCGCCTCGAACGCATCCATGATTTCCCGTGGGAATCCGTGCCTGTAAACGGGAAAAGCCTGGTCTAGCCAAACGCCCGCCATTTCCCAATGACCGGTGGTGGTGTCCTTCCCCGGCGAATGTGTTGCTCCCTTTCCAAACGACGCGCGAGGAGCGCTTGCGGGCGGCACGTGCGCCAGGGGAGCAATATTTCCTAGCCCGAGCTTCGCAAGATTCGGAATTTGCAACAGGCGCGACTCGGCGATGTGCCCAAGCGTGTTGCGTCCCGTATCGCCGTACTCTTCCGCGTCTGGGAGCGCGCCGATTCCGACACTGTCCAGCACAATCCAGATCACCCGATCGAACTTGCGCATTCGTTCTTCTCCCCTTCTGCAAGCCGCACTCTAGCATGCAGGCACGCACAGGGGAATTGACGACACGGGAAGCTCGACCTAGCATTGCGGCAATGGGCCTTCTGCTGGAACATTTCCGCGCTTTCCTGCGTAGGAAATGGTAGAAGGGGGAGGTATGTCACGAGACGGGCGCGTACGAAGTACTTCGGTGGTGTTCCCACTTCTCCTGATTGGTTTTGGCTCGCTGTTGCTCCTGTGGCGTTGGCTGCCCGATTTCTATCCCTGGCCGGTTCTGTGGAAATACTGGCCTCTGCTGCTCATTCTCGTCGGCGCGGGGATGTTCTGGGACCGAGCCCAAAGACGTAGCGATCCGGAAGGAGCGCCGAAAATCCCGGTCGGCTCAACGATTGGCACGGTTCTGTTTCTGCTAATCATGACTTACTTGCTTTGGCACGGGCAGGCGTACGCGCGGCACGATTGGACGAATGCGCCTGTCGCTTCGGGGCCTCACGGGCATGAGACGCAAGTCGTGGAATTGAAGGGCGCCAAGGCAGTGCGCGTGGTCGTGCACATGCCCGCCGGGCAGCTCTCCATTCAAGGCGGCGCCGAGCGTTTGTTGGAGGCGGATTTTTATCAGGGCTCGGCCTGGTCCTCGCCTTCCGTGGATTACCACGTGGAGAACGGCTTCGGTACGCTCGCGATTGACCAGCAAAGTAGCTCTCAGTTCGTCGGCAATTCGGACAACCGGTGGAAATTGAAATTGAGCAACGAGGTCCCGCTCGAACTCGAAGTGGACGTGGGCGCCGGCCAAAGTGATTTGAATCTGGCCAAAATCGATCTGACCAGGATGCAGCTCAATGTCGGCGCTGGCCAAGCCAACGTCGACCTTACCGGCGAGCGCGGTAAGGACGTTCAGGCCGAAATCCACGGAGGTGTGGGCGAAGCTATCGTGCGTCTCCCGAGAAACGTGGGCGTAGTCGCCACGGTCCACGGAGGTTTAGGCGCTGTCGATGTGCACGGGCTCAAGGAACAGGACGGCGAGTACACCAACGCAGCCTATGGCAAATCCCCCAACACCGTGCACCTCACCGTGGAAGGCGGAATCGGCCACATCAAGCTCGAACAGGAATGACTGCGGTCAACGCCTTCGCGCGATCAATCTAAGATAGCTGACCGTGTACTATT
>OCOJ01033345.1_pt3 | contig 34568 bp, 33 predicted proteins | sample 1539251 | NCBI WGS metagenome assembly OCOJ01 (sample SAMN01911457, study PRJEB22624) | soil metagenome | biome: Soil | place: Malaysia | collected 2012-04-30 | depth RA_metagenome m
TGCCGCTCGGCCCGTACTTCCCGGAGCAGACCAAACGCGGCCTGCTGTGCGTCACGGAAACCCATTCTCGCGCAGACCTGGACCGGCTGGTTGCGGCCACAGGGCGGGCCCTCGAGGCACTGGGCAAGGGTGCGCGGGAGCGGGTGCCCGCAGAGGCGGAGCGCTAGCCATGGCCCAGCCCATGTCCAAAGCTACGCGCCACGTGAGTATTAACGAGGCACTGCTTTTCGAGAAATCCGCGCCGGGCAAGCGCGGCATGGAGTTGCCCCCGCTGGACGTGCCCGTCGTGGACGCGGCGCAGGCCCTGGGCCCGGCATTCGCCCGCGGCCCGGTGGAGAACTTCCCGGAAGTGAGCGAGATTGAAGTGATCCGCCACTTCACCCGGCTTTCCACCTGGAACTATGCGATTGACCTGGGCATGTACCCGCTTGGCTCCTGCACCATGAAGTACAACCCGCGGGTGAATGAATTCGTGGCCCGTCTCGAAGGCCTGGCCACCGAGCATCCCCTCCAGCCTGTCGAGCTTTCCCAGGGCTGCCTGCGCATCCTGCGCGCGCTCGAGCAGGTCCTGGTGGAAGTTACCGGCATGGACGCGGTCACCTTGCAACCTTGCGCCGGGGCCCAGGGCGAGTATGCGGGCATCGCCATGATCCGCGCCTATCTGGCCGGCCGTGGGAACCCGCGCCGGAAGGTTCTGGTGCCGGATTCCGCGCATGGCACCAATCCCGCCACCGCGGTCACTGCGGGCTACGAGGTGGTGAACATTCGCTCCGACGCCAGCGGGCGCATCGATATGTCCCACCTGGCCGAATACGCCGGCGAAGACGTGGCCGCGTTGATGGTGACCAACCCCAACACCCTGGGCACCTTTGAGCAGGATATCGCCCGCGCCGCGGAGATCCTGCACGCGCGCGGCGCCCTGCTCTACATGGACGGCGCGAATATGAACGCGCTGGCCGGCATTGCCCGTCCCGGAGATTTCGGCGTGGACGTGATGCACATGAACCTGCATAAGACGTTCTCCACGCCCCACGGAGGGGGCGGCCCCGGAGCAGGTCCGGTGGCCGTGAAGAGACACCTGGAGCCGTTCCTGCCGCTACCCGTGCTGGTGGAGAAAAACGGAGGCGCGCTGGGCTGGGATTTAAACCGCCCGAAATCCATTGGCCGGTTGCGCGCCTTCAGCGGAAACTTCGGCGTGCTCGTCCGCGCGCTGGCCTACGCGCTGGCCTACGGGCCCGGGATGGTCGAGGCCACGCGCGACGCGGTGCTCAATGCCAATTACATCCGCAAGAAGCTGGAAGATGTTTACGACCTGCCCTACCGCCAGCCCTGCATGCATGAGGTGGTGTTCAGCGACGCGTTGCAGAAAAAGCACGGCGTGAATACCATGGACATCGCCAAGCGCCTGATTGATTACGGCTTCCACCCCTACACCACCGCGTTTCCTCTGATCGTGCCCGGCGCGCTGATGATTGAGCCCACGGAATCCGAGTCGCGCCAGGAGCTGAACCTGTTTGTGGAAGCGATGCGCTCGATTGCCGCCGAGGCCGAGGAGAATCCCGCACTGGTCAAGACCGCGCCGCACTCCACGCGCGTGGGCCGCCTCGATGAGGTTGCCGCCGCCCGCAAGCCCATCTTGCGCTGGAAGCCGTAGCTCCTCCGCGCGGTATGTAATACATCTTGTAATACGATAGAATGCCTCTGGGTGAACGCACATGGCCGCCCCCGTCTCCATCCGGCTGCGCGACGAAACCCGCAAGCGCGTGGCGCGCATCGCGCGGCGGAAAAAAGTGCACGCCACCGCGCTCATGCGCCAGGCCATCGAACAGATGGTGGAGAAAGAAGACCGGCAACTACCGCCTTATGAGCGCTTGAAGGACCTCATCGGAGTTGTCCACAGCGGAGATCCCCACCTCTCCCAGGACATCGGCCGGAAATTCGCAGAACTCCTCCGGAAACGCCGGGCACGATCTTGATTCTTGTCGACGCCAGACCGCTAGTCGCCCTCGTCAACGCCGACGATCAGCACCATGCTGAATGTGTCTCTGCCTTCAAACGGCTGCGCGAGCCGCTGGCCACGGTGTGGCCGCCGTTGACCGAAGCGATGTACTTGCTGATGAAGTTTCCGGCAGGGTCGGCCGCCATCTGGGAAATGTTGGACCGGGGCGATGTGCAACTTCTCGCTCTGGATTGCGGCGATGTAAAGCGCATGCGCGAGCTGATGGGCCAATATGTCGCCTTGCCGATGGACCTCGCTGACGCAGCTCTCATTCGCGTGGCCGAGCGCGAGGGCATTCGCACCATCTTCACGGCGGACCGCGGGGACTTCTCCGTGTACCGCTTGCACGGGCGAATCCGCCCAACACTCATCCCCTGATGGGCGGTAGATCCGGTTACTCTCGGAAGCGGATCGAGCGCAGCGTCGCCTCGAATGCTTTGCTGTAGCGGTCGAAATCGTTCTGCGGCGCGACGGAAATCACGTAGAGCATGCCGTCCGGTCGCATGGTGGTCACCAGCCAGATCAATTCTTTCCCCTTTACCGGTGAATCGTTCAAGAGGTAAGCGGAGAGCGCCTTCTGCCCGTTCAGCAGCATGGGCTCGGGACGGCGCTGCACGGCCAGCCCCGCATTGCTGCGGCGCAGTTCGCTGATGAACTGGTCGGTGGCCGAAGCCAGCGTGGCATCCGCGCTGGGCGAATATTGATTGACGATCATGCCGTAGGCCAGCGCCTGATTGCCGCGCGCGTCGTTGACCACCCCGCCCGGCGGGGCCAGCGTGACCGCGCTGCCCTGCCCGCTGGCCTTCCAATTCGCTGGGTACTTCAGCGCCAACTCGCCGTTCTGAAAGGCTTGCAGGCCGTCCGACGGCGCGTCCGGAGGGCCGCCGCCGTTGGAAGGGATGGGCGTGGGCGCAGTCGATGCCATCTCCTGCTGTCTTGGGGCGGGTGGCAGCGAATAGAGGTGCTTGCGAATCTCGCGGAAGTCCGCCGAATCCGTTTGCGCGCTGGGCGGCGGCCCGCCCAGCTTGTTGATCTCTTCGTTCACGCGCTCGATGCGGTGCTCCGGGCTGGGATGATTGGAGAAGAACTCCGGCGGCGCGCCCATCTTCTTCTCCACGTCTTCCAGCTTGACGAAGAACTGGGACATGCCGCGCGGGTCATAACCCGCGTCGTGCACAATCTGCGTGCCGAGGATGTCCGCCTGGCTCTCATCCGTGCGCGAGTACTTGAGCAGCAGCGAGTTTACGGAAAAGGCGCCCACGACGTTGATCAACTGGCCCAGCGAGCTGTCTCCCAGCACCCCGCCCAGGACTCCCAGGGCCAGTTGCGGCCCCAGGGATTTGGTTACCTGCGTGGTCCCATGCCGGAGCGCCACGTGGGAGATTTCGTGGCCCATCACCGCGGCCAGTTGCGCTTCATCGTCCGCGGCCTGCATGGTTCCACGGTTCACGTAAATGTATCCGCCGGGCAGCGCGAAGGCATTGATCTCCCCGGTGTTCACGCATTTGAACTGGTAGGGATATTTGTCCCCGGGCGCGTGTTCCACCAGGCGCTTCCCCAGAACGTCCAGATAATTCTCTACCCGGGCGTCGTGCAGCATCGGCAGCTGCTTTTCCGCCTCCTGGGAATTCTGCAAGCCGAGCTTGATATCGTCCTGGGGGCTGAAGAGGTTCCAGCCGGGCTTGAGTTGCGTCCGGCCGTCGCGAGCGGCCCAAATCGCCGGCAGCCCGGCCAGCGCAACCAAACAGAGACACATGACCACTCGCGCCCGGGCTCTCCGCGGCACCCGCGCAGCGCTCCCGCCCGGAGTTCTGGCTCCGTGAACTCCGTGTCTCCGCGCGCTCCGTGTAGGTCTTATTTCCGCCACTGCGGCACCCGCCCTGGCCCTCGCCTCGTCCAAGCAATCAGTATAAGCTTGCGTGCGCCGACTTCAAGCCGCCGGCCCCGGTCGGGCAGCGAGCGGCTGGGTCTATTCGTTTTTCGTTTTGGGTCTTCGCTTTTCGTCCCGAAGTTTGGGGATTCGAGCTTCGCTCTCGTGCCCTAATGNCCTCGGCGCACCAAACTCGCCCGCATCCTCGACCGCCTGGAAAAATTCTACGGCAAGCCCAAACCCCCTCAGGCCCTCCTCGGCTCGCTCGACGGCAAAGCCAATCCCTACGAGATGATTCTCTATGCCAACTGCGGCTACCCGGCCACGGATGCCTCCTGCACCAAGGGCTTCGAACTGTTGAAGAAGGAAATTGGTCTGCGACCGGAGCAGATTCTGGCGGCCTCCGATGCAAAACTGCTCGCCGTGGCGCGGCAGTGCGGCATGCTGCCCGAGGTCCGCGTCCAGCGCTGGCGGGAAATCGCCGCGCGCGTAAAGCATGATTTCGGAGGGGATCTGCGCGCCGCTCTGCAAAAGACGCTGAAAGAAGCCCGGAAGGCGCTTAAGCTCTTCCCCACGATAGGAGACCCGGGCGCAGACAAAATCCTGCTGTTCACCAGGACCGCGCCTGTTCCTGCCGTGCCCTCCAACTGTGTCGAGGTTCCCGTGCGCTTGCTGCTCGGCGCGCCTCTGAAAAACTACTCGCAGAATTACCGCGCAGCGCAGGAGGCGTTTCGCGCGGAACTTCCCGCAGACTGCACCGCCATGCTCCGCGCCCACCTGCTTCTGAAGCAGCACGGCCAGGAAATCTGCAAGCGCACGCGTCCCCTGTGCGAGCAGTGTCCGGTCTCTGCTGACTGCGCGTATTTCCGGGCCTCTGGGTAGCACAGGCACTTTTGCCTGTGCGCCTTTGGTGGCCCCCTGACACCGACGAACCGATACAGTCTGAAGAAATCCGGGAGAAAAGCGCACGGGCATATTGCCTGTGCTACTAAGGTGCGCCCGCGGAGGCGCCCCGACGCTTTGCAGGCGACTTTCGTGGCGGGGGGNGAAGCGGTTTGGGCGGACTAGAGCGAGCCGCGGCGCGGCGGGCGTTCGCTGGCACGCTCGCTGGCGCGCGGGCCGGCCGCAGGCGCCGGAGCGGGCATTGCTACGGGACGAATCTCCGTGGGACGCGAGGAGGCATCGGTGGTGCGCTTTGCGGCCACCAGTTCCGCCGCGCGCCCGCCGGGGGCTTGAGCCACTTGCGCGAACGCGCCGAGCGCCGGGCCGTTGCCGGCCACCAGCGCCCCGCCGGATTCGCGGAAGAAGCGCAGGGCGTGCTTCACCCCGTCCATGCCGATGGTCAGCACGTCGCCAAATTGAATCTGTCCGGTGGCCAGCAGGTTGGCCAGCGGGTACACCAGATATTTCTCGATCGCGCGCTTCAGATGCCGCGCGCCGTACTTGATGTCCGTGCCTTCGCCCAGCAGAAATTCGCGCGCATCGGTCTCGATGTGGAAGACGAACTGGCTGCGCGCGGTCTCCAGCACGCGCTGCTGCACCATGTCCAATTCGATGTCCAGAACCATCTCGAGCTGGTCGCGGCGCAGCGGGTGGAATACCACGGTCTTGTCGATGCGGTTCATGAATTCCGGCGAAAACTTCTTGCGCGCCGACTGCGTGGCTGTGCGGTTGATTTTCTCGTCCAGGCGGTCTTCAGTTTTGTCCTGGGGCTGCACAAACCCCATGCTCCCGGACATCATCTCGCTGATTTCCGCCCCGCCCAGGTTCGAGGTCATGAAGATGACGCACTGCGAAAGGTCCACGCGGCGGTTATCGCCCAGGGTGAGCGTGGCCTTGTCCAGGATGCCCAGCAGGAGCTGCCACAGCGCGTCCGAAGCCTTTTCGATTTCGTCGAACAGCACGAAGCTGAGCTTCAGCTCTTCGGTGTGATACTTCGCCAGCTCTTCCTGGGTAATCAGCGGATGGGTTTCACGGTGGCCGAGATACCCGGGAGGCGAACCCACCAGCTTGGCGATTTCATGGGAGTGCTGGAACTCCGCGCAATCCACCTTGATGAACGCGCGCGGATCGCCGAACAGCGTCTGCGCCGCCACTTCCACAATCCGCGTCTTGCCCGAGCCGGTAGGTCCCAGGAACAGCAGGTTGGCCACCGGGCGGCCCGTGGAGTTCAGTCCCGCGCGGAACACCTGGTAGGCGTCCACCACCGCGGAGAGCGCCTCCTGCTGGCCGACGATGCGGCTGCGCAGCGCGGCTTCGAAGTTCTGCGTCTCCGGGCTGCGCCGGGTGGGATCGAGTTCTTGGGGATGCGCGCGCATATGATTTTCTCCGACTACCCGCCTGCGGCGGGCCTCCGTACCGGTGACGCAACCTGCCGTGCCACAACCTGCGGCCGGCGTTCAAACTGGTGCAGCTTGGAATCCACGGCCCCGCGCAGCGAACGCAGCAGAGAATTCAGCTCCCGCACCATCGCCGGCGGGTGCGCCATTTGCAGCAGTGTGGGTGAAAGCTCGGCCAGGTCCGCCACCATCGCGTGTACCTGGTTCATCAACCGCTCCAGGCTTCCAGACTCGGGCTGGTAGAGCTCCATGGCGTGGGCGGTGCGCTCCTGCAGTTGCGGCCAATCCAGGTCCAGGAAGGGATGCTGGCGGGATACATCGCGCACCACGTCTTCGGTAATCCGCGGGCGCGGGCCCAGGCAGGCCAGGTGCAACTGGCGCACCTTGCCCCGCTGGCGCACGTTGTGCACCAGGTAGTAGGCATTGCCTTTGCGCCGTACGAAAGCCACCTTCGCCTCTCCCTGCCTCGCAATCCCGCTTCTGGCTGGTTTGGGGATTGCTGTTTTCAAGGCGTAGTGTGCCGTCGTTCCACTACGCGAACAATGGCCCGTCAGTACCACCCAAAATGCAACCATCGGGCATCACTTCCCGGCCGTACTGCCGGCGGGATCCGCAACCCTTGCCGGCGTCCGGTGCATCGACTGGGGCTACTCTGCGTTTCTCGGCGAACTCTGCGCCTCTGCGGTATCCTTTCCCGGTTCCTGTGCGGAGAAATACCGTGTCCTGGGCGCCCGTCTATCGCTGGGTGAAGCGCATTCCGCGCGGCCGCGTGGTCACCTACGGCCAGGTGGCGCGCGCTCTGCGGCTTTCCGGAGGGGGCCGCACCACGGGTCGTGCCATGGCCGCCTGCCCTCCGGGGGTGCCCTGGCACCGCGTGCTCGGAGCGGGCGGACGCCTGCTCACCCCGGAGCCCTATTGCACCTACCAGCGTCAACTGCTGGTCCGCGAGGGAGTGGAGTTCATTGGCTCTCGCGTCAACCTGGCAAGACACCAATGGAGGCGCGGGCGCGTCTCACTAACCACGCGCGGCCGGCGGGCACGCCGCTAGACCTACCAGGGTTCCGGCCGGGCGAACACCCGCAACGAAGTGGAGGACACGCCGGTGAGAAACGGAACAGGGGCTTCCACTTTTCACCTCGAATTGCTCCTTCAGGACCTCCGCTTTGGCGCGCGCATGCTGCGCAAGACTCCCGGCTTCACGGCCGTGGCGGTGGTCACGCTGGCTCTGGGGATCGGCGCGAACACTGCGGTGTTCAGCGTGGTCGAGCGTGTCCTGCTCCGCCCGCTTCCTTACCCGCACCCCGAAGAGTTGGTCCGAATTTCCAACTCCTACCCGCCGAATTTCCGCGAGCTGGGTTTGTCTCCCGGGGATTACCTGGACATGAAGCGCGGCGGCCGTAGCTTCGCGCAGATGGGCGCCTATGTGGAAGTTCCTCAGGGATTCAATCTCACCGGCACAGGCGAGCCGCAGCGTGTGGTGGCGGCATACGCCACGGCGTCGCTTTTTCCCACGCTCGGCGTGCAGCCGCTGGCCGGGCACACCTTTACCGATGAGGAGGACAAACCTTTCGGCCCGACTTCCGTGCTCTTCACGGAGCGCTTCTGGCGCAGCCGCTTCGGAGGAGACCCGGGTGTCGTGGGACGCAGCGTCACTCTGGATGGGCGGGGCTTCACCGTGGCCGGCATCTTGCCCTCAAACTTGCAGATCGTCTCCTGGCCGGACATCTGGCTGCCCATCGGCCAGTATGGCGACGACCTGAACGAGCACGTCCACCACGGGTTTGCCACCATCGGCCGGCTGCGGCCGGGCGCCACCCTGGCCGCGGCCCACGCCGAAGTCGAAAGCCTCTTCCATCAGGAGGAACTCGCCTATCCGGACTCGCACAAACGCTGGACCGTGGAGGCGCAGCGCCTGGAAAATCCAGAGGCTCAGAAGCTGCGCCGCACGCTGCTGGTGCTGTTCGGAGCCGTGGGTCTGGTGCTGTTGATCGCTACGGCCAACATCACCTTCCTGCTGCTCGCACGCAATGTCGCGCGGGAGAAGGAAATTGCGCTGCGCACGGCGCTGGGAGCCGGACCGGGACGCCTGGTCCGCCAGTTGCTTACCGAGAGCGTGCTGCTGGCCCTCTTTGGCGGCGCCTCGGGGCTGGTGCTCGCCGTGGTTGCAAACCGCTTTCTCGTGACGCTCACCCCGGCCAGTCTGGTGGTGGTCCGGGAGGCCTCGCTGAATGGCTCCATCCTGGCATTCACCGCGGCCGTTTGCCTGCTGGCAGGAATCATCTGCGGACTGCTGCCCGCATTGCAGGCGCGGGCCACGCGGCTGGCGGCTTTCCTCAATCCCGGCAGCAAAGGCGGTGGGGTGCTGGGCCAGCACCGGATTCACCACCTCCTGGTCGTGGCGGAAATTGCCCTGGCGCTGGGGCCACTCGCCGGCGCCGGGCTGTTGTTGCGCAGCTTGCATCAGGTGCTCCAGGTGGACCCCGGATTCCGCACGGAACACCTGCTCACCATGGAAGTCGCCCAGGCCGCAATTCCCTTTGCGGAGCAGCAGAAACAGTCTCCGGCTGAGCAAATCGAGTTCGCCAAGAAGCAGTCGCTCGAATTTGAGCAGATTGCCGCGGGCATTCAGGCGCTGCCGGGTGTGACCGCCGCGGGCGGGATCAGCACCCTCCCGCTCAATTCCGAATTGCGCCAGGCCTCCCGGTTCGTGATCGAAGGCCAGCGTTTGCCGGACTCCGGCATCCGCCCTGTGGCGCAAATCCGGAATGTGAGCCTGGGCTACTTCACCGCGGCAGGCGTTCCGCTGCTGCGGGGCCGCGGCTTCCGGCAGGACGACTGGTTGGTCCCGAACATCGTGATCAGCGAAGCCTTCGCCCGGCGCTTCTTTGCCGGCGGCGATCCACTCAACCAGCGCGTCAACTTCTGCTCACTGGATCCGAAGCCTTGCTGGTTTTCGATTGTGGGAATCGTGGGGAACGTGCGCCAAATGGGATTGGACGCTCCGGCCACCTACGACGCGTACTTTGCCAGCGGCTGGACAGACCACTTGGTGATTCGCACCGCTGCGGATCCTCATTCCGTGGCGGCCGCCGCCGCGGAGGTGGTGCGCAAAGCCGATCCCGTGCTTCCCGTTGCCCGCGTGCTCACCATGGAAGAAGTGCTGTCCGATTCCGTGGCCGCACGGCGATTCTCCGCGGTGCTGATCGGCCTCTTCGCCGCGTTGGCCTTGCTGCTCGCCGCCGTCGGCACCTACGGCGTGATGAACACGACGGTGCGCTACCGCACCAGCGAAATTGCCATCCGCATGGCGCTCGGCGCCCAGCCTGGCGACGTGCTGCGCTCCGTGGTCGGCCAGGGCGCGCGCCTGGCGGTTGCCGGAGTGGCCGCGGGCTCCGCGGGCGCTCTGGCCCTGGCTCCGCTTCTCTCCGCACTGCTCTTCGGGGTTCAGCCCCGCGACCCTGCCACCTTCTGCGGCGTGGCGGCGTTGCTGGTGGCTGTGGCTTTGGTTGCCTGCTGGCTTCCGGCGCGCCGCGCGATGCGCGTGGACCCCATGGCGGCGCTGCGCAACGAGTAACCGCCGGACCCGCAAATCGCCCCGGCCGCGCGCGCTGTGATATAAAAACAGGACAGCCGTGAGCGAAGCCATCGTCCAGGTCCGCGATCTCACCAAGCGCTACGGCGACGTGGAAGCGCTGCGCGGGGTCAGTTTCGAAATCGCCCAGGGCGAAATCTTTGGCCTGCTGGGCCCGAACGGCGCGGGAAAAACCACCACCATCGAGATTCTGGAAGGCATGCGCAGCGCCGATGGCGGTTCCGCGATGGTTTGCGGCCTGGATCCCCTGCGCGGCGGCGCGGAGTTCAAACGCACCATCGGCGCCGTGCTCCAATCTACTTCCCTGCCCGATAAAATGCGCGTGGCCGAAGCGCTCACCCTCTTCGCGCAGCTCTACGGCCGGCGCGCAGACACCTCCCTTCTGCTCCGGCGCTTTGGCCTCGAGGAAAAACGCCACGCCTTCTACGGGAAACTCTCCGGAGGGCAGAAGCAGCGGCTGGCCATTGCCCTGGCGCTGGTCAACGAGCCGCGCGTGGTTTTTCTCGACGAGCCCACGGCCGGGCTCGATCCCCAGGTGCGCCGCGAGATTTACGACCTCATCGAAGAGCTGCGCCGCGAGAAAAAAACCGTGCTGCTCACCACCCACTACATCGAAGAGGCGGAGCGGCTGTGCGACCGCGTGGCCATCGTGGACCACGGGAAGGTGATCGCCCACGGGACGCCCCGCGAATTGAAGCAGCGCTCCGCGGGCACCACGCGCATCGAAGTCTCTCTGGCCAATCCGGTCCCCGATGGCGATTTGCGCGCGCTCGAGGGCGTCACCGATTGCCGCGCCGTGGACGGCCGCACCGTGCTGCACTCCACGCGCCCGCCGCAAACCATCGTGGCCCTGGTGAAACACCTGGAGAGCAGCAACAACGAATTGCATAGTCTGGAAATTGCCTCGCCCTCCCTCGAAGACGTGTTCATCGAGCTGACCGGGCGCCGCCTGCGCGAGTAGCTGCCGATGAACCACGCCTGGACGCTCACACTCTTCCGCCTGCGGCTGGCCATGCGCAACCGCGCCTTCCTGATCTTCGGCATCATTATCCCTCTCGCCTTCCTGTTCCTGTTCTCCGCGGTTTTCGCGCGCAATGGCGGGCCGGCGGTGGCCTACGTTCTGGCCTCGGTGCTGGCCATGAGCGTGATGGGCAGCTTTTGGGGGCTTAGCCAGCAACTCGTCATCTTCCGCGAACAGGGCATCCTGCGCCGCTTCCGCCTGGCCCCGCTCAACGCCGGCACCATGCTGCTCTCCAGCATCCTCTCCAACCTCATCCTGATGGTTCCGGGAATCGCCGTGGAGATTGCCGTGGCCCGCTGGGTGCTGCACATGGACCGCGTGGGCGACCTGCTGAGCGTTTTTATCCTTTCCGGCCTGGGCGCGGTGACCTTTGCCACCCTGGGATTGGTGGTAGCCAGCGTGGCCAACTCCATGATGGAGACCCAGGTGATCAACCAGCTCCTGTGGCTCTCCTTCCTGTTGCTCTCCGGTGTGGCCATTCCGCTGCCCAGCCTGCCGGGCTGGCTCCAGCAGGTGGCGCTGTTTCTTCCCGCCACTTACCTGGTCACTGGACTGGAGCGCGCGCTCATCGAATTCGCCCCGCTCACGCGCCTGGGAGCCGAACTGGCCTCCCTCGGCGGTTCGGCGTTGCTGGCGTTCTTCGTGTGCAAACAGATATTTCGATGGGAGCCGGAGGAAAAAATGCCGCGCGAGGCAAAGCTCTGGGTGGCCGCGGCGCTCGTGCCCTTCCTGCTCCTGGGCGCCTGGGAAGCGCGCGGCGGTGTGCGCCTGCGGGAAGCGCGCACCATCCTCCGCTCCACGTTTGCGGAGCGCCCGGCGCAACGTGACGCGAATGCGCAAGCCCCCGCGGAGAAGCGCTGAGCCAGGCGCTCGCCCGCCGAGGCACTACCTCCGGCCATTTTGTCCCCTGGCTCCCTCGCTGGGCCGTTGACGCAGCAGCGCGGGTTGCTATAATCGCTTTCGGGTTGAGTCGCATTGACCACAACCTCTCTACCGCCGTTCCTCCGCAGGCAGCGCGCGCTTCGCTTCTCCCTTCTCCTGAGATGGAACCGGCAATCGCGTGCGCGAACGGAAAAATCTTCCTGATGCGAGGCGCTCCATGGGCTTGAAGAAAACCGAAAAAATCTGGCACAACGGAAAATTCATTCCCTGGGACGACGCCCAGCTCCACGTGCTCTCCCACGTGGTGAACTATGCCTCGGCCGTCTTCGAGGGCATCCGCTGCTATTCCACCCCGCAGGGCCCGGCGATTTTCCGCCTGCGCGAACACATGCAGCGCCTGATGAACTCGGCCAAGATCTACCGCATGGACCCGCCCTTCACCGCGGAGGATTTCTGCTCGGCGGCCGTGGAGCTGGTGCGCGTCAACAATATGGACGCCTGCTACCTGCGGCCGATCGTGCTGCGCGGCTACGGCGACATCAACGTCAACCCCTTCTCTTGCCCCATCGAGGTGTACATGGCCTGCTGGGATTGGGGAAAATACCTGGGCACGGAAGCCCTCGAGAAGGGTGTGGACGTGTGCATCAGCACCTGGACGCGCATGGCCCCCAACACGCTTCCCGCCATGGCCAAGGCCATCGGGAACTACCTGAACTCGCAGCTCGTGCGCATGGAGGCGGTGGTCAACGGCTTCACCGAAGGCATCGCGCTGGACGTGAACGGGCACGTGAGCGAAGGCTCCGGCGAAAATATCTTCCTGTACGCCAACGGGACGCTGATCACCCCACCGCTGGCCAATTCTGTATTGCCGGGCATTACCCGCAGCGCCATTTTTACCATTGCCCAGGATCTGGGCATTCCGGTGATCGAGCAGCTCGTGCCCCGCGAGGCGCTGTACATCGCGGACGAAGTGTTCCTGTGCGGCACCGCTTCGGAGATCACCCCGGTGCGCTCCATTGACCGCATCTCCATCGGCCCCAAGGGCCAGGGCCGCGGACCGATCACCCGGAAGCTCCAGGAAGAATTCTTCGCCCTGGTGGAAGGCCGCAAGCCGGACCGCTACGGCTGGCTCACCCTGGTGCAGACCCCCGTCGCCGCGCGGTAGCACGGCCGGCGGATTCCTGGCCGTGGGTTGTTCACCTTGGTGCCGGGCTTGTCCCGCTGTTCCTGCGTATTCTTGAGTTGCTCGCCCTCTCTTCGCATTTGGATATACACTCCGCGCTTCTCCACGGCGCTCGGCTGAAAACCTTTGGAGGCGCGGATGTACAATTTGGGGCAAAAAGTTCTCTCCGAATTCATCGGCACATTTGCTTTGCTCTTCTTCGGTTGTGGCAGCATTTGCGCTGCGCAGCAGACGGGCGCCGGCGGGCCGGGCCTGCTGGGCATTGCTCTGGCCCACGGGCTGGCCATCGCGCTGATGATGGCGGCCGTGGGCCACATCTCCGGCGGACATTTCAATCCTGCGGTGACTGCGAGCTTCTGGGTGACGCGGCGCATGGGCACCTTCGAGGCGCTGCTCTACTGGGTGGCGCAACTGGCCGGCAGCGCCGTGGGCGCCTACGCGGTTTCCAAAATCTATCTCGAAGATGTCTGGCGCCGCGCCACGCTGGGCACGCCCGTGCTGGCCGCCGATGTTTCGCCGGTGCTGGGCATGGTGATTGAGGCCGTGCTGACGTTCGTGCTCGTTTTTGTCTTCTTTGGGACCGCGGCCGACAAGGATGGCGCCTTCGGAAAACTGGCGCCCTTTGCCGTCGGCCTGACCTTCACGGGCGACATGCTGGCCGCAGGCGTGCTCACCGGCGCGGCCATGAATCCCGCCCGGGCGTTCGGCCCCGCGCTCGTCGGCCATTACTGGCTCAATCAAAGCGTTTACTGGATCGGCCCTGTCGCCGGAGGCATCGCCGCCGCTGCGCTCTACTCCGCGCTGCTGATGAGGAAATCCGCCTCCAGTTCATGAAAGCGAAGTGACTGGTGAAGGGTGAGAATGGCGAGGCGCCGGACTGCCCGCCGCAGCCCGCCGCCTTCCAGGCAGGTGCAGGCGGGTCACCACACCGCCCCATGCCGCTCCACCGCCCTTGCACCGCTCCCACGCGCATGCTACTTTCGCCGCAGCACGCTTTCCGCCCGAGGTCGCTGAATGGCTCTTTCAATCGAAGATTTGCTGCGCAACGCCATCGAGAACAAGGCGTCCGACCTGCACTTGAAAGTCGGCAACCATCCCTACATCCGCGTGGACGGCTTGCTCCAGGCCATGGGCGAGTTTTCCCGCATCACGCCGGAAGAAATGCTCTCCATGGCGTTCAGCATGATGACCAACCGCCAGAAGCAGAAATTCAAGGAAACCGCGGAGTTGGACATGGCCTACGGCGTAGCGGGCCTGGGCCGCTTCCGCGTAAACGTCTTCCAGCAGCGCGGCAATGTGGGCATGGTCATCCGCGTCATCCCCACCAAGGTGAAGACCGTCGAAGAGCTGATGCTCCCCAAGGTCTGCGAAACCATCTGCGAAGAGCAGCGCGGGCTCATCCTGGTGACCGGCACGACCGGATCGGGCAAATCCACCTCGCTCGCCGCGATGATTGACCGCATCAACTCCCAGCGCGCCGACCACATCATCACCATCGAAGACCCCATCGAGTTCNCTGCACCGCGACAAGAAGGGCTTCGTCAACCAGCGCGAAGTGGAGGTGGACACCGCCAGCTTTTCCACCGCGCTGCGCGCCGCCCTGCGCCAGGACCCGGACGTCATCCTGGTGGGCGAGATGCGCGACCTCGAAACCATCGGCACCGCCCTGCTGGCCGCCGAAACCGGCCACCTGGTGCTCTCCACCCTGCACACCCTGGACGCCACGGAAACCATCCAGCGCATCATCGCGGTTTTTCCGCCGCCGGAGCAAAAGCAAATCCGCCTGCAACTGGCCGGAACGCTTAAGGCGGTGCTCAGCCAGCGCCTGGTGCGCAAGTCCGATGGCCTGGGCCGCGTGCCCGCCGTGGAGATCATGATCGCCACCGCCTACATCCGCGACTGCATCATCAACCCGGATAAGACGCGCCTGATCCGCGACGCCATTGCCGCCGGCACCAGCCAGTACGGCATGCAGACCTTCGACCAGTCGCTCTACGAGCTGCACATGAAGGGATTGATCACCTACGAAGAAGCCATGATGCGCGCTTCCAACCCCGATGAGCTCAAGCTGCGCATGCAGGGTATCCGCTCCACCGCCGATGCCGCGCGCGAGGAAATGGAGCGCGCCATCACCGAATTCGAGCGCTTCGGAAGCGGCGGCAACCGGTAGCTTGGAGTGCGGCGTCTCCACGCCGCTTTTGACCCGCTACTTCTCTGCTTCCTTGCTTTCCGCCCCTCCAGCTTTCCAGTATTCTCCTTCCATGCGCCGATCTCCCCGGCCGCTCTCCACTCCTGAGGAACTGCACGCCGCCGCCCTGCGCGCGCTGATGCGCCGCGCGCACTCCGTGCATGAAATGCGCCAGGCGCTCGAACGGCGCACAGAAGATGATGCTTTGGTCCGGGCGGAAGTGGAGGCGTTGAAGCGGCAGAACCTGCTGGATGACGCGCGCTACGCTCGCGATTTTGCGCGCAATCACGCAGCGGTCCGCCGCCAGGGGCGCTTTCGCATCGCCCAGGAATTGCGCCGCCGCGGCGTGCCCGGCGGCCACATCGAATCCGCGCTGGAAGAAGTGTTTGCCGTGCATGACGAGGGCGGTCTGGTCCGCCAGCGCCTGGCGCGCAAACTTCGCTCGGTGCGCGGCCCGCTCGATGAGCGCCGCCTCGCCTCGCTCTATCGCAGTTTGCTCCGCGCGGGATTTTCAGCAGATTTGGTGCGCCAAGCCATCAATTCCATGGCCCGCGGCCATTCCTTCGATCCCGAGGACTCGCCGGCAATGGAGGAATAAGAGTCTGTTCAGGGAGAGGATGGAGGCGCGGAACCGGGTAGCCCCGCCAGAACATCAATACGTTTCGCTTCGCCCTCCACGGCAAGTTGAAGTGCATCGCACTTCCACACGCCCATGGACTTAGTGGCGAGCAGGTAAAGCGTGCCCTTGCCGCGAGGCCCGGAAACGGGAATGGAAAGGACCGCGCGGCCAGCGGGGCCCGAGGTGTTGATGTTGCCGGACACAAACAGGCCCTGTTCGAGCGGCTCACCCAGGCGATCTCTCACCTGCTGGCTTGCCCGGGCCTGCTCCATGGCGATGGTGCATGCGCCCGACTTGCCGATGAGGGTGAAGACCCCGGCTACCACGGCCGCAATGAAAGCGACCACAAGGGCCAATCCCAGAAGCGCCTTCTGCACGGCAACCTCCCGTCGCGCGAAGTCAGTCCCTGCGGGATGATAACATCCGGTACCGAGCGAGCCTGGCTCCGATCCAAATTCTGCGGATGGCCGGTTATGGCCCGTATACATCCAGTTCCGTCTGCGTGCCGATGTAGACCTTTCCGTTTGCAATCGTCGGCACGGAGAATTTCACCGCGTTGCCCGCAGTGTCCCCCGGTTTCGCCGCGGAGTTGTAGAGCATCGTTCCGACATTCGTGGCGTCGAACGCGTAGAGTACGGCCGGGCCGGCCTGGGCCTGGTCCGGCGGCCCGTAGGCCGTCGAATCGATGGCCCACACGATTCCGTTCAGCGTGCCACTCGAAGAGACCGACGGCGTGGCTCCCGGGAAGTTCAACCCAAAGGGGGAACTGAACGCTGAATTTACGGCCAGCATCCCGTTGCTCAGCGGGTACTGCTGCAGCGAGTCCCCCACGCCCCAGAAATAGACGGTGTTGTTCCAATAGGCGGGCGCGCTCCACAAGCCTCCGATGGCCGACTGCAATTCCTCGGCGATCTGCGGGTCTGAATTGCAATTCGCGCAGTAGTGCTGGTTGCCCGCGGTCATCTGGTCGCGATTCACCAGGTAAATGGTCCCTTCTTTCCCTGCTTGCACCAGCAGGTGCGGGCGCGCTCCCGCCTGGTCCGGGAGCAGCACCACGCCGCCGGAGCCCAGGTCGACGTCCCCGCTGTTGAGACTGTTCTGGTCAAACGGCGTAAAGGAATCGGTGAGCAGCAGCGCGCCGCTGCTCAGGCTCAGCTTGAAAATCGAGTCGCCGAAATCCTTCACCGTGCCGGAGGTGTCGAACGTGCCGTTGCCGGTGACCGTGTACAGAAATGCCTGGTCATCGGCTGCCAGGCCTGTCCCGGACATCCAGATGCCTCCGAGGCCGCCATTGGGAGTGGCGTTGAACACGCCCTTCTGCGCCAGGGTTCCCGCGTCGTAGGCAAACACCCAGCCGTGATACGGAGTCAAATCGCAGTGCGAGGCGTAGCCGATGTACACCATTCCGTTCACCAGCAGCAGCCCCGGACGGTTCAGATGCTTCAGCGGGTCGAAAACGTCCGTGGCGCCGCCGTCGCCTGTACCGCTCACGCTGGCGGTGATGGCCACTGGTCCGGGTGCCTTTTCGTTTCCCGTCGTGATGTCCAGCAGGTGCAGCCGGTGGATGAACGTCCCATTCGCCAGCTTCGATTTGGCCTCCACGTACATCACTCCGGCGCTGGGATCGATCACCGGGGTGGAGGTGATGCCCACAATGGGGATCAGGTCGGTGCAGCCGACGTCGTTATTGCTGTCCACCGGAACTTCACCGGGCGTGGCGCCGTGCGCCGCGTCAATAACGCTGGCCTGCCACAACGGATTGGCGTTGGCGCCCGCGCTGCTGTCGGCGTCAAAGGCAAAGACGCTATCCGCCTCCGTGGCCACATAAACCGCGTTGTGCAACGCGCCCCCGATGCTCACGTTGGGAACATAGAGGGGCTGCGCATAGATGAAGCCGTCCACGGCGTGCGAGAACTTCTTGCCGAAAGTGGCCCCGCTCACCACCGCCGGGGTGAGCACGCTCTCATGCGTGTTCTGCCCGGTGCGGCCGTTGTCGTTGTGCTGGGTGAATACGCCGGCAAAGCCATTGCCTGTATGGCTTACCACGCTCAGCAGGGCCGTGCCTTTCACTCCGCTCATCGTGGCCGTGATGGTGGTAAAGCCCGCGCTGTGGCCCGCCGCCAGCGTCTGGCTGGAGGCCGTGCCCGAGGAATTGATCATCGCTACGCTGGTGTTCGAGGAGTTCCAGTTCACCGAGCCGGTGATGGTTTGCGTGCTCCCATCGCTGTAATACCCGGTGGCGGTGAACGCCTGGGAACCCATGCCCGCGTCCGGGATCGCTGCGCTCTGCGGGGAAACCACCAGACTGATGAGCGAAGCGCTTGGCGGTGGCGGAGGCGGTGGTCCCCCGCCCGGTGACGAACTCGACCCGCAGCCCGCGAGCCACAGAATCGCGGCCAGCGGCGCCGCGGCCGGCCACGCCGGCATCGGCAACCGGAAACGGGGCATGAATTTCGACCTCCCCCGGCGCGGTATACGCGCCTTTTCGCCAGTTCACTTTATCAGCAGAACTGCTGGTATCCGCGGGATGGACCGCGGGATGCACCAGGCTTCCTCAAGAATTCTTCGAACAAACGAACCAAGTTGGCTGCATGGGAAGCGCAGCCGGATCCCACCTAGCAATGGAAGCCGCTCAGGGAACGGTTGGAGCACCACCATGAGGCGTCAGGACAATTCCCTGGGGCGGGCCACCTGATGGTGTGGCGAAAGGAGACCCCGGAACTGCAGTCAGAGTGCCCGCCAGGGGATCGATGGCAAACCCGAGCACGTAGTCCGCGGCCATGCCCTTCCCCGGATTATTGTTGGTGACGTAGAGGAATCGGCAGGAGCGGTCCACCGCAACCTGTAATGGATTGCTGCCAGTGGTGGTGAACGGGGAGCCGGTAACCGGCATCAACGTCCCATCCACGGCGTTCATGCGGTATACCCGGATACTGCCATCGACCGGAGCGCTACCCGTCGAGCCGTTGTCGCCTACGAACAGAAAATTGTCGATGGCATCAATGTCCAGGCTCTGCGGATTCTGTCCCAACTGATAAAAAGCACTGGTTGCCGACGGGGTTCCGCTGGCACCAATGGAATACACAACCAAAGCGAATCCCTCTCCTCCCGAAATCGCGTAGAGGAAATTGCCGTTGGGATGGATGGCGGCTAAAAAGGGAGTTCCGGCAGCTGTGAATGGAGAACCGTTGATGGGCGTCAGGGCGCCGGAAGCGGGATCCACCTGGAAGACGGAAATCGTGTTTGCGGACCGGCAGCAGTTCCTGCCATTCATTGTGTAGAGGAACTTGCCGCTCGGCTGGATGGCGATCCCAAACGTTCCATAGTCCGTGCTGTAAGGCGATCCGGTGATTTCCGTGAGCGAGCCGTCCGCATTGATTTTGTATGCGGAGACGGCCCCCTGGCAATCGTCGCCACAGCTATCCTGGTGCGTGACGTAGAGAAAACTTCCGCTGGGGTCTACGAGGGGTATCCGGGCCTGGGACGCGCTCGGCGAGTACGGCGATCCCGGAACGGCGGTGAGGGCGCCCGTTGTCGCGTCAATGCTGAAGCCGTAGATGCGGCCATTGTTCTGATCCACGGCGTAGAGGAACTTCCCGGCGGGGTCTGATGTTCCATAGAACGGAGAAATATTTCCGCCGAAGGGCGAGCCGTTGACCGGAGTCAGAACCCCCGTGCTGCCGTTGATATCGAACGCGGCAATGGTGTCGAACTCCAGCATGACGTAAGCAAATTTTGACGCTCCCGTGCTCGTTACGCACGGGCAGCCCGTCTTGTCCACGCAACCGCCCAATCCCAGGCTGAGCAACAAAATGGCACACACTCCCAGCGCAATTTGGACACGTCTCATGGCCTCACCTCTCCCGCGTATCCTTGACGGCCCTGGCGCCGCGCAGCCGGCAGCCCGCGCACGAAATCGCCGGAAGCGACACTCTCCCTTGTCAGGTTTCGGCTGCTTTCCGGTGGCCGCATTCTCGCCTGCCGGGAATTCCGAAATAAGTCCTTGAGCATAACCGGAATCAGAGAATCCCCGCTGGCGTGCCACGGTAGCAGAACCGAAATCAGCGGACAAGCAGCGCCCCGCTTCTGCCGGTGCCGGTGCCGTAACCGTCATATCGGCCTGTTGCGGAGGCCATGCGTGCGTCCCCGCAGGCGCAGGGTCTTCTCCGCCCGGCATGGTTCGGGCAAGTCCGGAGCGGGAGGTGCCTTTCCGCGCCCTCTGCGCCCTCTGCGCCCTCTGCGAAACCTCCGGGACCTCCGCGTTCGCTCCTTGGTTTTCCCTATCTGCGCGCGCCCGCCTTATAATGCTTGTCAAGACCTTATGAACTCCAAACCGAAGACTGGAAATGATTGCCGCGAAGTGTTCCTGCGCTTCTTCGAGCAGAAGGGGCACACAAGGGTGCGCAGCTCCTCGCTCGTCCCGCTGGGCGACCCTACTCTGCTCTTCACCAACGCGGGCATGAACCAGTTCAAAAACGCTTTCCTGGGCCTCGAAGAGCGTCCCTATCGCCGCGCCACCACCGCGCAGAAATGCGTCCGCGCCGGCGGCAAGCACAACGATCTGGAAAACGTCGGCTTTACCAACCGTCACCATACGTTCTTCGAAATGCTCGGCAACTTTTCGTTTGGCGATTATTTCAAGAAGGACGCCATCGCCTACGCCTGGGAGCTGGTCACCTCGCCGGAATGGTACGGCATCCCCAAAGACCGTCTCTATGCCACCGTTTTCAAGGGCGAGGCAGGCATCCCCCGCGATGCGGAGGCCCACGGCTATTGGCTGGCCACCGGCGTGCCCGCCGGCCGCATCTACGAGTTCGGCCTCCAGGACAACTTTTGGGCGATGGGCGATACCGGCCCCTGCGGCCCGTGCAGCGAGCTTCATTACGATATGGGCCCGGTGGCTTCCGATCTGGGCCACCAGAATTGCGAGTTCGGCTGCGATTGCGGACGCTACCTCGAAATCTGGAACCTGGTGTTCATGCAGTTCAACCGCGACGCCGCGGGAAAGTTCACTCCGCTGCCCAAGCCGTGTGTGGACACCGGAATGGGACTCGAGCGCATCGCCGCGGCGGTATTGAATCTCAGCGATCCCCATAAGTTTTCCAATTACGACACAGACCTTTTTCAGCCGCTCATCCGCCGCGCCGAAGAGCTGACCGGAGCGAAATACGGTTCCGGAACACGGGCGGATGCCTCCCTGCGCATCATTGCGGACCATTCCCGCGCCACCGCGTTCCTGATCGCCGATGGCGTGCTGCCCTCGAACGAAGGCCGCGGCTACGTGCTGCGCAAAATCATGCGCCGCGCGCTGCGCCACGGACACCTGCTGAAACCGGAAGCGCCCGTGCTCACGGAAATGATCCCCTGCGTCCAGGAGGAGATGTCCCTTGCGTATCCGGAGGTGGCGCAGAGCCGCCAGGTGCTGCGCATCGCCGCCGAGGAGCAGGAGCGCTTCCGCCGGGTACTGGAATCTTCGCTGGAAAAACTGGAAGAGGATTTGCGCCCCCTCGCCGCGCTCGCCGGCACCCCGGGCGAAAAGAATGCGGTCTATCCGGGCGAGAAGGCCTTCCGGCTGTACGACACCTATGGCCTGCCGCGCGACTTCATCGAGGACGCTTGCCGCGACCTCCGCGTGCAGTTTGACGCCGCTGGTTTCGAGCGCGCCATGGAGGAGCAGCGCACGCGGGCGAAAGCTTCGTGGAAGGGCGCGCACAAGGAAGTGGCCAGCCCGGTGTTCACCAAACTCGCCGCCACGTTTCGCACCGAGCCGGATTTCTACTATGAATCGGCGGCGCGGGATTGCCATATCGAAGCCATCATCGCCAAAACCGGCGAGCTGGAAAAAGTAAAAGCCGGCGAAGAAGCGGAGGTGGTGCTGGACCGCACGGCCATTTACGCCGAAGCCGGCGGCCAGGTGGCAGACGTGGGCCGCTTCTATGACAACAGCGAATCGCTGGAACTGGCCGAGGTGCGCGGCGCCTACTATCCCGTCGCCGGCCTGATTGCTCACAGAATCGTGGCCAAGGAAACGCTGGCCGTGGGCGACCGCGTGGCCACCGTGGCCGATGCGCAGCGCCGCGCGCACATCAAACGCAACCATACCGCCACGCACCTGATGCACGCTGCGCTGCGCAATACCCTGGGCACGCACGTCAAGCAGGCCGGGTCGCTCGTCGAGCCGGGCCGTCTGCGCTTCGATTTCTCGCACTTCCGCAACGTAGATCCCGCGGAGCTGCGCGAAGTCGAGCAGCAAGTGAACGAGCAGGTTCTCCTCGACCAGGATGTCTCCACGGATATCCTGCCGCTCGACGAAGCACTGAACTCCGGCGCGCTGGCCTTTTTCGGCGACCGCTACCCGGAGTCCAACGTCCGCGTGGTGACCATCGCGGACCCCGGCTCGCCCCGCGGTTTTTACAGCAAGGAATTGTGCGGCGGCACGCACGTGCGCCGCACCGGCGAGATCGGCCTGTTCAAGTTCGTCGCCGAGCAGTCCGTGGCCTCGGGCGTGCGCCGCGTCGAGGCCATCACCGGCGCGGCGGCCCTGGAGCGCTTCCAGGCCGCGGCCACGGCGCTGCGCGGCCTCGCGGATATGCTCAACGTCTCCGAAGAACAGGTGCCCGCCCGCCTGGCGGAGCTTTCCGAGCAGGTGGCGGCGCTCGAAAAGAAGCTGCGGCAGGAGCAGAGCCGCGCCGCGCTCTCCAGGGTGGACGGCCTGGCCCAGGAAGCGCGTAACGTCCGCGACGTCCGCGTGCTCTCCGCGCGCGTTCCGGTGGCGGACCGCGAATCCCTGCGCCAGTTGGTGGATGCCCTGCGTCAGAAACTCGGCTCCGGCGTCGTGGTGCTCGGCGCCACCGACGACGGCAAAGTGGCGCTCATCTCCGGCGTAACCAAGGACCTGATCCCCCGGCTCCACGCGGGGAAAATCATTCAGGCGGTGGCCAAGCAGGTGGGCGGCTCGGGAGGCGGCCGGCCGGACCTGGCCGAAGCTGGCGGTAAAGACACACAGGGGCTGGACAGGGCCATCGGGGGGGTGTACGACTTGATTGAGCAGATGTTATCATCTGCCTAGCGCCGGAAGGTTTTTGAGCGGAGATGCATTCTCCAGACACGCCTAAGTCGTGTCTCTCCCCAGTCTCAGGACAACTTTCCTCCAAACGACTCCAAAGCCCACTGCATGTCGCCATGACGCCTGGAAAGAGTTTCGCGCCGAAATGCGGTCACGGGAAACGAGCCGCATGGCTGGTCATCGCCATGGCCTGGTGCGGTGCTGCTGCGCCTCCCGCCCAGGCCCAGATCCGCAAACTGGTGGAAGAGAACGGCCGAATCGTCTTTGTGAACGCGGACGACAATAATCCGGCGCGTCCGGCCAAGGCCCGTTCCGGCAACTCCGCGCTCGCCGCAGCCTCGCGAACCGGCACGGCCTTGAGCGAGGAAGAAAGAGGACGCGGATCCTACCGCGATCTCTCGCGCGCCGAAATCGATAAGTACGTGGACGAGATGGCGGCGAAGCACAAGGTGGACCCGGAACTGATCCGCGCGGTGATTTTCGCCGAGTCCGGCTATAACCCGGCGGCCACCTCGCGCAAAGGCGCCCAGGGACTGATGCAATTGATGCCCGGAACCGCGCAGCAACTGGGCGTGCGCGACGCTTACAATCCCAAGCAGAACATCGAAGCGGGCGTGCGCTACCTGCGCGCGCTGCTCGACAAGTACGACGGCGACCTGGACAAGGCACTGGCCGCCTATAACGCCGGGGAGGGCGCCGTGGAGCGCGCCGGTGGCGTGCCCGCCTACCGCGAGACGCAGAATTACGTGCAGAAAATCACCGATCGCTATTTCCACTCCGAGGCGCGGAACAAGAACTGGGTTCCGCAGCCGCGCACCATCCGGCGCGAGGTGGACGAGCGCGGGAAGGTGGTGTTCACCAACGAATGAAGCAGGCGCGGCATATTCGAGTGGCCAGTCTTGCCGCCTTCCTGGCGGCCTGCGCAGCGCCGCCGCCGGCCGGCGCGCAGTCCCCGGCCCCCTCCAAAAAAGTTCTAGCCCAGACCTATCTGACGCGCGCGGATAAACTGCGCGCCGGTCTGGAAGGCGAGCCGCCGAAGGAGCGCACCGAACGCGAGTACTCTGCCGTAGTGGAAGCCTACCGCCGCGCCATTCACGCCGCTCCCGCTTCCTCCGCGGCGCCTACCGCGCTGGTGGCCGTGGCCGAGCTGTACCACGAGATGGGCCGCGCTTACGGCGAGGCCTATTTCCAGAAAGCGATCGATACCTACCGGTTCCTGCTGCGGGAGTATCCGGCGGCGCGCACGCGCTCGCAGGCGCTCTTCACGATCGGTCAGATCCAGATGGAAGACCTGGACCGTCCCGAAGAGGCGGAAAAGACCTTCGACGAGTTCCTTTCCAATTATCCCCGCTCTCCCAAGGCCGCCGACGCCCAGGAAGAGTTGAAGCAGATCGCCGCGGCCCGGGAACGCGCCTCTGCATCGCGCGGCGGCCCCGGAAGCTCCGGTGCAACGCAAAAGGCCGCGGCGGAAGAGCGCGCCCGCGCGCGCGGGATGCCTCAGGTGACCGCCATTCGCGAATGGAACGCCGAGAACTACACCCGCGTGGTGATTTCCCTGGAAGATGAAGTGAAATACCAGGCGGCGCGCATTGCCAATCCGGACCGCATCTATTTCGACCTGTACACCGCCCGGCTGAGCTCGGCTTTGGCCGGAAAGAATCTGGATGTGCAGAACGGTTTCCTGAAGGCCGTGCGCGTGGCCCAGAATCAGGCGGGCGTGGTCCGGGTGGTGCTGGAAGTGGAGAAGGTGAAGGATTATTCCGTCTTTCTCCTGCGCGATCCCTACCGCCTGGTGGTGGATATCTACGGCGACACCAGCACCGCAAAGGCCGCGGCCCCCGGCCAGGCGGAGAAATCCGCGGCACAGGGAACCACCACGGCGAAATCGCAGCCCGAGCCCGGAAACAAGCAGAACGGAGGTGCTTCTGCGCCATCGCGCGAGCCGGCCGCCGGCCAGGAAGCGATCGCCTCGGCGGCACCGGGCCCAAGTTTGGAACCCTCCGCCTCCCTTCCAGCTTCCGCCGGGTCTGCCTCCACGCCGGGAAAGAAATCCTCCACCAAAGCGCCGGCGTTTGTCGGCCCGCTTGCACCCGCCGGCACGCGCAGCGCCGGCAACAAATCGGCGGAAAAGTCCGCGTCGCCGGCCTCCGCGGTGCCGGTGGAAACTGCGGAGAATCCGCCCGCGCCCGGGGACGAGGACGCCGGCGGCGCGGCCGGTTCGTCCTCCGCTTCCAAGCCCGCCGCGCGCGCTCCGGCGGATGCGGACGGCCCGGGAACAACGCCGCAGCCCACGCGCCGCGGCGAACATTCCCTCACGCGCACCCTGGGCCTCAAGATCGGAAAAATCGTGATTGATGCCGGACATGGCGGGCACGACACCGGCACCATCGGCCCGAATGGACTCGAGGAGAAGAACCTGACCCTGGACGTCGCGCTCCGCCTGGGCAAACTGGTTGAACAAAAGCTGGGCGCGCAGGTGGTGTACACGCGCACGGACGACACTTTTGTCCCGCTGGAAGAGCGCACCGCGCTGGCCAATCAGGCCAAGGGGGACTTGTTCATCTCCATCCATGCCAATTCTTCCAGCGACAGCTCCGCGCGCGGCATCGAGACGTATTACCTGAACCTGACGGATTCAGAAGAAGCGCGGGAGGTGGCCGCGCGGGAAAACGCGCTGGCCCAGGCCTCCTACCACGACTTGCAGGACCTGGTGCAAAAGATCGCGCGCAACGAGAAAATCGACGAGTCGCGCGAACTGGCCGCCGATATTCAGTCCGCGCTGGCCCGGCGCATGCAGCGCTCCAGCCGCGCGCAGAGAAACCGGGGCGTCAAGCGCGCCCCGTTTATCGTCCTGCTGGGGGCCAACATGCCCTCGGTGCTCACCGAGATCAGCTTCATCAGCAATCCCACCGACGAAGCGCTGCTGAAAAAAGGCGAGCAGCGTCAGAAGGTGGCGGAGGGAATCCTGGCGGGCATCACCCATTACCTGGAGAGCCTGGGCAGCGTTCCCCACACCACCGCTTTGCTCGTCTCCCGGCCTTTGGCCGAGGCTGAGCGCTAGTCCGGAATTCGCACCATTCCAGCAGCGCTCGTTGCCGCATAAGCGCGATAGCTGCGGCCGCGGCTGGGTTACTTGGCACCTGCCTGTCGCCGCTCGCGCCCCACCCCGGGGTAATCTCAAAGCCGGAAGTTCCCGGGGGCGTGTTTGGAGCGCCGGTCAGAGGTGTCATTGGAGCATCTGGAAGCGCGCTGGGAGAAGGGGACTGGCCTTCTCCCCGCTCCGCGCGTCCCGCTTGCAATCGTTTTTGACCCCGATGGCACCGGCGGTACACTATTGGTGTCCAAATGGCAGTGAATCAATCCCATAGGCAAGGGTCTGCCCGAATTCATTCCGGCGGGCGGAGGGTACCAGGGAAGGCGCCGCTCGGGAGAGTGGTGTGCCGGCTCGCGCGTGCGCTGGCGGTCGTGATGGCCTCCGCCGCTGCGCTGGCAGTCCCCAGCCGCGCGGCAACTCCCCAGCAGCCCTTCCTGCCCTTGAAATTTGGCGGCTGGTCGCTACAAAGCCCGCAAGAGCTTTCCAGCAGCGACCTGGCTGCCGGCCTGGGCCCGAACTTTGCCGTGCTCGTCGAATCCGGGCTGACCAGCGCCGAACACGGCACGTATGCGCACTTGGCCGGCGGGGGCGCGGGTGGCGCGATGCGCGCCACGCTTTATCGTCTAAGGGACGCGAGCGGCGCGTATGGCGCGTATACCTTCCTGCGCACCCCGGACATGGACTCCTCCGACCTGACCGAGAAATCCGCCATCGGCCACGACCGCATCCTGGCTGTGGTGGGCAACCTGGTGCTGGATCTTTCCGGGCCAGGAGCAGCATCGCTGGCCGAGTTGAAATCCCTGGTGCAACTGCTGGGCCAGCAGGCTCCCGCGGGAATTTATCCTACGCTCTGGCAGTATCTTCCCGCCGGCGGCTTCGAGCACACCTCAGACCGTTACCTGCTGGGCCCCGCGGGACTCGGGCGCGAGATTCCGCTTTCCGCCGAAGACTGGCTGGGATTCGGCCAGGGCGCCGAGGCAGAGGCGGCTCGCTATCGCCGTGGCGGAGAAGAGCTGACCCTCTTGCTGGCCGTCTATCCAACTCCGCAAATGGCGCGGGAACGGCTGCACGAGCTCGAAACGCGCTTCTCCGTGAAATCTCTCCCCGATGGAACGGAAGCGGCAGCGGCCGGCGATGATCCGCCAGCCTCCGCCAGTCTCTACGCCCAGCGCCGCGGGCTCCTGATTATGTTGGTCGCCGGGGCGCACAACGACCGCACAGCGCGCGCGTTGTTTAATCACGTGGATTACCAGACCGACGTCACATGGAATGAGCCAAGCTGGACGGCAAAGGAGAAGCCGTTCCTGCTGATGCTCGTGGACATTCTGGTTGCCACCTGCGTGCTCTTGCTGTACGCGTTTCTGGCTGGCCTCGTCTTTGCCGGAATCCGTTTGCTTGTAAAATTGTGGAAGCCCGGCCGCATCTTTGACCGCGACCAGGACGTCGAGGTCATCCAGCTTGGCCTGGGAAGTAAACCCATAGAAGCAAAGGACTTCCTCACGCTGGGAAACCGCAAGTAGTGCTCCGCCTGCCCGCAAGCCAGCGGCGAAGGTTGCTGCACTTGCGTAACTAATTGAAGGCAATAGGCTTAAAGTTGCCTGTTTTCCGCAGATTCTCCTCTTGACTTGGAGCGCGAGCCTCTCCTAGACTTGCCTCGAGGAAAAAGAGTTCTGGGCCTCCGCGCATTGGCTCCAGGACCGGTTTCCCCTCTGAAGGCCCGTCCNTGTCAAGCAGGACGGGCCTTTTCTCTTCCATCGGCCCGCGCCGCAAATCGTCCCGGCGATGCCTGCCATACATTCCAATTGCCTACGATCTTCCCGGCTCGTCTTCACACTCTCTTCGCGGCGATCAATGGAGATGGAGCGTGAGTGCGTCGATCGTTCGGCTCGCGGTTGTCACCGATGTAGTCGGGACGTTCTGTAACCCATGTGTCCGGTACGTTCTGTTACCTATGCGTTCGGGCTGGACCCTCAGAAGGCTGGAGCCGAGGGAGAGATTTGAACTCTCGACCTGCCGATTACTGCAGGNGGGAGAGATTTGAACTCTCGACCTGCCGATTACGAATCGGCTGCTCTACCACTGAGCTACCTCGGCTCGTGTTTTTCATCCTAACATCCCGCTCGAAACGGCGTCTACTCACCTTAGTACGCACTTGCCGCGCACGGACTTGCCGCGAGCTTGCGGCACAAATGAGCCGGTGGACGATCCACCTCAGGTATTCGCCTCCAGCGCCACGGGCATTGGGGATTTGACGGGCTGGTTTTCCCGTATAGAGTAGTGCTGGCCTGGGCGAGGGCCTGCGGTGAAGAAACTGCTCAAAATTCTCGGAATATTACTGCTGCTCTACGCGCTTCTCTGCGGGGCGCTCTTCGCGGCCATGCTCCAGACCCCGGATGACTTTGCGCGCACCATGAAGCATGTTCCCTGGCCCGCCTTTTTGGTGCTGCCCTTCAAGCCGCTGTGGAATGTGGCGCGCCGCGGGGACGTGCCTGTCGGAGGGCTGGCGCCGGATTTCTCGCTCGAAAGCCCCGACCACAAGGAACGCGTTCAATTATCTTCTCTGCGGGGACAGAGGCCGGCGGTGCTCGTTTTCGGAAGCTATACCTGACCGCCTTTCCGGCGGGAGGTTCCCGCTCTCAACCAGCTCTACGAGCAGTACAAGGACCGCGTGGCCTTCTACGTGGTGTACATCCGCGAGGCACACACCACCGACGTCTGGCAGGACCCGGGCAATTTGCGGGACCACATCCTGTTCGCCGCGCCCAAGAGCTATGAAGAAAGGAGCGAGATGGGCCAGACGTGCGTGGTGAAACTGGGCATCCACTTCCCTGCCGTGGTGGATACGTTTGACAACGCCACGGAACGGGCCTACGCCGGCTGGCCCGATCGTCTCTACGTGATCGGCACCGACGGTCGTGTGGCGTACAAATCTGCGCCGGGACCGTTCGGCTTCCATCCCCAGGGCGTGGCGGATACGCTGGCGCGGCTGCTTCCCGCGGGGAAAGCAGAGTAGCGGCGAAATCCCGCCGCCGAGGCTCGGATCCCGCCCCGGCTGCCGCGCACGGCCGCGATCCACTTTTTTGAGCAACCTGCTGAAGCGCGTGTCAGCGGGAGATGGGATAGAGCAGCCAGGCCAGCAGGATGGCGCCGCCCACAAACATCGCAAGCGTTTCCACCGCGTAGAGCAGGCGCTCGCGGTTGGTGGGCCGCGACTGGAAGGCCAAAGCGGCGGAGGCGGCCGCGGCAAACAGCGTCATGGCGGCGAGATGGGTGACGTGAGGCATCAGGGCTTTTGACCGGTGGCGATGGCAAAGGCGTCAAAGGCGCACAGCAGGTTCAGCGCCCCGGCCGCCGCAAAGAACCGCGTGCCGTAATCCCCCGCGGCCCGCGAAACATCGGCGGCAATGCCCGCCGAGCGCGCCACGGGATAGAGCACGCCGGCGCCAAGATCCGCAAAAAATCCCAGCAGCTCAAACGTATCGGCGGCCTGCGGACCGAACACAATTCCGCGCAGCCACACGCCCGCGGCCGCGAGAACGGCTACGGAAACGCAGAACACCAGGGCGCGGCTCCAGCGGCGCAGCAGGGCGTGCCCCAGACCGGGCACCAGCCAGCCGGCCAGGAACGCCGCCATTCCCCAGGCGAATGACCCCGCGGGGCCTGCCGTTCCGTTGTCCGTGGGGCTTTGAGCCATGGTCATGAGCGCTCACGCCAGCAACGGGAGAATTTCCTGCTGCACGGCTCCAGTCACTCCGGCGTCGCGCTCATCCACGTAGACATTTACTTCTGAGCGGACGCCGAATTCCGGAAAATAGATTCCCGGCTCGATGGAAAAACAAGTGTGCGGCAGCACGCGGCGCACATCGTGGATTTCCAGGTCGTCCATGTTGGCTCCAGCGCCGTGCACGTCGCGGCCCAGGCTGTGGCCGGTGCGGTGGATGAAGTTCTTCGCGTATCCGGCTTTGCGGATCACGCCCCGGGCCACGCGGTCTACCTCGAACCCGGCGATGGACCGTCCGGCGCGGATGTTCTTTTGTATGAACTCCACCGCGGCATCGCGCGCCTCGCGGACGATGGAAAAAATCTTCACGTACCGCTCCGGCACTTCTGGCCCCAGAAAACCCATCCAGGTTATGTCGTAGTAGACGCTATCCGGCCGCGTGAGCTTTGCCCATACGTCGAGCATGAGAAGTTCTCCGGCGCGAAGCGGACGGCTGGAAGCGGCAGAAGGCTCATAGTGCGGGTCGCCGCTGGAAGGACCGATGGCCACGTGCGGCCCATCCTCGGTTTCCAGACCGCGTCTGCGAAATTCGCCCCGGATCCAATCGATCAGCTCGTATTCGGAGAGCGCGCGTCCTTCGCGTACGAAATCGGCGGCCCGGCGGAAGGCCGCCTGGGTGATGGCATCCACCAGACAGCCGGCCTCGCGGTGCGATTCGAGCTGTTCGGGTGTCCACGCGGCTTCGAAGCGCTGTACCAGGTCCGCGGATGTGACCACGCGGCGCTTGAGACTGCGCACCAGTTCCACCGTCCCGGCATCCACCATCGCGACGTAAAAAATGTCGTTGTGCGGCGAGTATTGCATGGCCACCGTGCGCGCGGAGCCGAGTACCCGCGCCAGCCCGGAGGTCAGCTCGCCGTGGCCGGAATACACCACCTTTTTCCCCGGCAGGTGATCCAGGGCGCTGGCTTCGATGCGGTGCACCAGCTTGCGCGGCTCCCCGCGCGCCGGGATCAGGTAAAACCACCGGCGTGTGTTCATGCCGTTTCCGGCGCCCAGGATGCGCGCGGCGATCGGATCGCGGCGGTGGTGATCGTAGAAAAGCCAGCCGTCGAGTTTCTCAGCGCGCAGCTCTTTTTGGATTGCGGCCAGGTCCATAGTGCCTCTATCTGGTGCGGGCGGCGTATCGCCGGATCAGGCTGGCTGCGAGTGAATCAGGTGTCTGCCCGGGCGGCCAGGGATTCCACGGCGGCAACCGTCACGCCACGCACGGCGATGCGCTTCACTCTTCCGCGTTCACCGGAAAGGATTCTAACAGCCGATTTCGGCGCCTGTAAACGAGCGGCCAGAAAGCGCACCAGCGCCTCGTTGGCTTCGCCCTCCACGGGAGGCGCCGTCAAACGCACGCGCAGCGCACCTTCGCGCACTCCATCCACCGCTTCGCGGCTGGCCCGCGGCTGCACCCGCACCGTGAAGATGATTTCCCCGCCCCTTTCGCGGATTTCCAGGCCCGTCATCCGCCTCCTCCCGCCTGCTCGGGTAGCCACGGTCAGTGCAGTTCTGACCGTGGGTCCTTCGCGTGCTGCGGGGCGGGGGAACAAAACCGCCCAACGTGCCCACGGTCAGAGCTGCACTGCCGTGGCTACCAGTTCGCGACGGCCCCAAAACAGCCGCCGCACCTGCGGTCTCTTAGGCGCGTGCGCCGAAGAGCGCCGTGCCGACGCGCACTTCCGTGGCGCCCTCTTCGATGGCCACTTCAAAATCGTGGCTCATCCCCATCGAAAGCACCGGCAGAAACATTCGCCCGCCCCCCGCTGCCGCCCGCGCTGCCGGAATTCCTGCCAAAGTGGCGCACAGCCCATCGCGCAGTTCACGCAAGCGGCGGAAGTAGGAGCGCGTGCTTTCGGGATTCTCTGCAAAGGGCGGGATGCACATCAAGCCTTCCAGATTGAGATGCGGCAGTGCGAGCACCGCCCGCGCCAGCGCTTCCAGGTCCGCAGGGTCCACACCGCCTTTTGTTTCCTCCGGAGCCAGCCGCACCTCCAGCAGCACGCGCAGCTTGCGGCCCGCGGCTTCACCGCCCCCTTCCCCCACCGCAGCCTCCAGGCGGCGCGCCAGGTCCAGGCCGTCTACTGAATCCACCGCGTGAAACAGGCCGGCTGCCCGGCGGGCTTTGTTGCTTTGAAGATGGCCGACGAGGTGCCAGGTTGCATCCAGGTCCGCGACTTCCGGCCGTTTGGATTCCCACTCCTGAACGCGATTTTCGCCGAAATGCCGGACGCCTGCTTCCCAGGCGGAGCGGATTGCGGATGCCGGAAAGGTCTTGGTGATGGCCACGAGAGTCACATCCTGAGATTCGCGGCCGGCCCGCGCCGCCGCCGCGGCGATGCGTTCCCGTACGGCGGCTACATGGGCGGCAATGGTGGCGCTCTCCGACGGCATCGAGGGAATGGTAGCAGAGCGGCACGGGCAAGGCGCGGCCAGGAGTGGCGGCACGACCGGGCGCGAGCGCGCGGCTTTCCTTTCGCCTCCCGCGGGACTACACTCCCCTGCCATGCCGCGGGGAATGTTGATTGCCTTTGAGGGGATTGACGGCGCCGGGAAGCACACCCAGATTACCCGGCTGGCTGCGGCGCTGGCCGCGCGCAACCTGCCCTGCGAGACCATCAGCTTCCCGGCTTACGATTCCTTTTTCGGCCGGCTGGTCGAGCGCTACCTGAAAGGAGAATTCGGCCCGCTCGACCAGGTGGATGCGCATTTCTCCGCCATGCTGTTCGCGGGTGACCGGCTCATGCAGCGCGAGCGGATTCGCGCCGCATGCTCCGCCGGAAAAACCCTGCTGTTGGATCGCTACGTCGCCTCCAATCTGGCGCACCAGGGCGCCCGCGTGCGGCGGGAAGAGCGCGATGCCTTTCTGGACTGGCTGCGCCGGCTGGAATACGACGCCAATGAATTGCCCGGGGAGGACCTGGTGCTCTATTTGCGCATCGAGCCGGATGAAGCCCAGAGCCGGGCGCGGCTGCGCGGCGGAAATGGCCACAGCGACCTGCACGAGAGCAGCCTGCATCACCTGGCCGCGGCCGCGGCCGTCTACGACCAATTGGCGCGCGGCGAGACCTGGATTACGATCGATTGTGTGGAACCGGCCAGCGGCGAGCCGCGCTCCGCGGACGAGGTCCACGCGCTGGTGCTGGCCGCTACGGACGTGCGCCTGGCGCGCTTCCGCACCAGGCAGGCTCTGGATGCCATGGGGCCGGACGTGCACTGACCCCCCGGAATCTGGCAAATTAGATACGCAATCAACGCGGAGCCGCGGAGTTCAAAGAGCGAGCGCGGAGAAATCCCTCAGAACCAATGCCGTTTAGCGACTATCACGGAAACCAGCGCATCGTCACCGCGCTAGGCGGGATGCTGGCGCGCGAGCGCGTGCCCAGCGCCCTGTTGTTTGCCGGGCCCCGGGGCATCGGCAAATTCACGCTGGCGCTCATGTTTGCGCAAGCTGCGAACTGCGAGCGGCGTCCCGCGGGCGGCGGCGATTTTTGCGGCGCCTGCGCGACTTGCCTGAAAATCGGCGGCCTCGCCGATCCCGCGCCGCTCATCGAGCGCGGTCTGGAATCTCGCGGCGCCAGCCCGGACACGGCCACCGTCGAGCGCGTCCCGCTGATTCTGGAAACGCATCCGGATGTGTGGCTGCTGGTCCCGGACCCGGTACGGCTGCGCAATCCGGTGGCCCGGCCCGTGCTGCGGCTGGGGCAGCTCCGCGCCGTGCAGCGCGCGGCCCAGTTTGCTCCCTCCGCCCGCCGGCGGCTTTTTCTGCTGGAGGTCGCGGAAACCATGGCCGAGGCGCACTCCAACGCCTTCCTGAAAATCCTGGAGGAACCGCCGGAGACCTCCACGCTGATTCTGCTCACGGCGCAGCCGGATGCGCTGCTTCCCACCATCCGCTCGCGCTGCCTGCAATTCTTCTTCGCCCCGCTTCCGGCTGGGGAAGTGGAAGCGGTTCTGCGCCACCAGGCCGGGATGACCGAAGCGCAGCGGCGGCTGGCGGCGCAGCTTTGCGGGGGATGTCCCGGGGCCGCGCTGCGCCTGGACCTGGAGGATTCCGTGCGGCGGCGGCGGGAAGTCCTGCGCCTGGTCGAGCGCATGGCCGCGGGGCGCGACTTCACCGGACTTTTCCTGCAGACCGCTCAGCTCACCAAAGGCGATTCTCTGCCCTTTGAAAATCTGCTCGAGCTGCTTTACAATCTCTTTCACGATCTGCTCGACGCTACTTCCGGGGTTTCCGCCAAGGCGTTTCGAAACCCGGACCTGCGCGGAGAAATCGAAGCTCTGGCGGCACGCTTGCCCGGCGAATGGGCGGCGCAGGCCGTCAGGCGCCTGGATGCTTTATCCAGCGGGGCTCGCCGCAATCTAAACCGGCAGTTGGGGCTGGACAGCCTGGCCGCAGCACTCGCCGGCCGTTAAACATGCTCGCGCAGGCGGGCAGGCGCCGGACTCCGCTGAAGGTTTTCAGGACACCTGGAACGCGCGGCGAGCATCGAAGATACCGAGGGGGGAACCCGCCCCGGGGGAATGCCCTGCGCCCCGCAGGAGCAAGAGCCTTGTCGCGAGGAGAATCATGGTGAACCGCAAACTCTTCCGCCCGCAACTGAACGAAGTNCAAAGAGCCGCCGTATGCGCCCCGCCCGGCTCTGCAGCAACCCGCGCCCGTCCGGAAAAAGCCGGCGCCGCCCGACCAGACCAGCGCCGAAAACTTTTATTACGTCAAGCAAATGCAAGCGCGCACTCCGGTGGCCGTGCAGCTGAACGACGGCGAATTGTTGCGCGGTGTGATCGAGTGGTATGACCGCGACTGCATCAAGCTCACGCGCTCGGGAAGCCCCAACCTGCTGATTTACAAGCACGCCATAAAGTACGTGTACAAGGACGGCGAAGAATTCTCTTCCGGCGGGACCAACGGGCAATAGCGTGGGCCACTGCGCTGGGGGAACTTC